>Ga0209125_1000106_pt1 | contig 143457 bp, 142 predicted proteins | sample BarGraIncub1131A_FD_184503 | JGI IMG/M metagenome (GOLD analysis project Ga0209125, IMG submission 184503) | Arctic peat soil microbial communities from Barrow, Alaska - Barrow Graham LP Incubations 11-31A (SPAdes) (version 2) | ecosystem: Environmental > Terrestrial > Soil > Wetlands > Peat... | reverse complement strand
TAAATGTTCATAGATCAAGAATCCATTTCGCTCTAACATCTTTTCAATCGTTGAGTAGGTATAGTTTCCGATCATCTTTTCACCGGCTTCTTTCGCTAACAAGCGCTGTTTTATAGATTGTTCTGAGATACTTTTTTCTTCCGGATAATCGAATACAATTGTAGTCCCATCTGACGTCAGTTGTGATATCGTAGAAATTATCCTTTCGAAATCAGTGAATTCGAGATAGTAGGAAATCCCCAATAAACTGCAAAAACTGATTTCGTTTGAACTGAAATTGCATTGGTCAGCCAATGTGATTCCCCAATCAGCTTTAGTAAAATCTGCGTTTATCATGGTCAAATTTTTAACTTCGCTGAGCTTTGCTTTCTTTACTCGTTGTTGCTTATCAACATGCGTAACCGGAAGATCAAGTTCGAAGATTTTCAGCGACTTCGCAAAGTCCGGCTGTCGATGGGGAAAACTATCCAACCCTGAGGCAAAGATCAGGTATTGTGATGCTCCCATTTTGATAGCGTTTTCCAACATTCTCTCACAGTAGGCCGCTCTTCCCAGCGGTGTCGGAGCGAGTTGATGATCTACGATCCAACGAAGAGCTTCAGCATCTGACCCATTGAATTGCGGATTGAAAAACCGAATCCCTTTTGACATATTTTCGCCGATTGAATTATATTCTTCTTTCCCGATAAGATCATAAGCGACCGAATCGTCAAAAACTTTGATTGACGAATTCTTTGAATGATACGATCGCGCAAAGGCACTTACTATTGATGTACTGATTTTTTGTTCCATTTTATTGTTCCTCTACATACTAATTACACTTTTTTCGTTTACATTACAAGTCTGTTTATGAAGGTCATTTTATGGTAATGTTGGACTGTAAAAGGTGATTAATCACTTGGATTCAGAAACACATAGGCAGATCCACTGGTCAATAAAGACTTTTGACGATCGCCCATAAATAACTTCTTGTTAGGAATTTTTTCGAAATGCTACGCTCCTTAAGATATTGGTTCTTGATTGGGAAGATTTTTTCATGAGTTCACCAAGCTTTTGTTGGCTATCCTTACTTTAACGGTAAATTGTGTCACAAGAATGACAAAATCATGAAAGAGTTCGTGATTTTAACTGAGATGAAAATAAAAAACCGATGTTGAACACCGGTCATAATCGAATCTCTTGCTGATTTTTACTCTTTTTCGAAAACGATACAAACAACTTCCGGTGCCTCCACATTGTGTTGAACCAAGGTAAGTTTTCCGTCGTCGATATTTCGTTGGAATAGCGTCAGATTATCGGTTTCCATATTCGCTACGACAATAAAATTTTGATCTGGTGAGATTCCAAAATCACGCGGATGTTTCCCATAACTGTGAACATTCTGCACATAGATCAGTTTCCCTTCATCATTCACTTCAAATACACTGATCGAATCATGACCGCGATTTGATGCATAGACGAAATGTCCGTCATCACTGATGCGAATGGCTGCACCGCTCTTTAGTTGATCTTCGCCTTTCGGCAATGTGCTGAAGGTTTGGATCAATTCAAGTCGATCTTCATAACGGTGTAATACGAGAATTTCACTGCTCAACTCCGCAAAAACATAATAGATAGGTAAAAACGGATGTACAACTAAATGACGTGCTCCTTGTTTTCCATGACCGTGAAAAATATGCTTTACGCTCAATTTATTTGCGTCATCCAATGTATAAGTCACAACCTCATCAAGCCCAAGGTCGCAAACGAGGATCTCGTTGAAACGATCGATATAACGAATAAAATGAGTATGAGATCCGGCATCATGTTGAATGTGCTGAACATGGTTCAGTCCGGTAGTCGGATCCAACGTGAACACTTCCAAATTACCCCCGTGATAGTTAGCGGTCAAGACCAACTTCCGCTCGGGAATATAACTGACGTAGCATGGAGGTACAGCATCATCCGTGATCTGTGAGATCACTTCACCATTTTTTATATAGGCAATGCCTCCGTTATTTCCATTCTTGATGACAGATAAAATACCTTCCTCTGTCGTTGCCAGGTAAGTTGGATTATCCACTTGAGCGACAAGCTCCAAGTCTTTAAGTTTTTGTGTGTTAGGATCAAGGATCATCGAATAGATTCCTTTACTTATTCTTTTTGTATATGTACCCAGTAGTAGTTTCATAGTTAACCTCTCTTTCTTATACAATACCACAATCGTGATTGCATTTCAGTTCGAATGAATACTCCTTACAGATGATACTGTACATCCTTGTTGAGGTTGTTTCGATTATTTTCAATCACTCGGAATCAGTGAACGCATTAATAGCACAGTGCTTGCTCAGGTGCTATTATCTGAATACAAAGGGGATTATCACATGAATGAAACATTCGCAAAATTAAAACGTTTTAATCTTATTATGGGGGGCTTACATCTGGTTCAAGGATTAGGCATGTTATTTCTCGCAACGACCGTGATCAAGAAAATTTCTCAATTTCAACCAACGATCGTTCAATACTATCAGTTCTTCAACCCGCTTATACAGTCGCTCGAAGTCACTAGTAAGGAACTGTTCAAATTACCGTTTTCAATTATGGTTCCGATGTTCCTGTTGATTTCGGCAGCCGCTCATGCGTTGATTGTTATCTTCAGTAAACGCTACTTCAGTGATCTGCAACGCGGAGTCAACGTATTCCGTTGGTTCGAATATGCGTTGAGTTCATCGATCATGATCGTATTGATAGCGACATTGTTTGGAATTTATGATATCACGTCACTTATCCTTATCTTTATCGTCAATGCGTCTATGAATTTATTTGGTTTGGATATGGAACTGATCAATGCCGGTTCTGAAAAGAAGAATGTGAACTGGGGACCCTTCATCTGGGGGTCACTTGCCGGTATTGCACCTTGGATCGCTATTTTCACTTATATGTTCGGTTCAGGAAATTTCGATAAAGTTCCTTGGTTTGTTTGGGCAATCATCGGAACATACTTCGTAGCCTTTAATACCTTCCCTATCAACATGATCCTGCAGTATTTAAGAGTAGGTAAATGGAAAAACTATTTATACGGTGAAAGAGGTTATATTATCTTAAGTCTCGCTGCTAAGTCGATTCTGGCTTGGTTGGTCCTCTTCGGCGCCATGCAACCGTAAACATACATCTAAGAAAAAGATTTACACGCACTGTGTAAATCTTTTTCTGTTAATTGATATGAGTCTGGTTTTAAGCCGACTCTCGTATTTCGATGATCAGATCGTTGCGTTTCATGAATCCCGGTATAAACGGGGGATTATAACGCGCCAATTCTAAGGAATTTATTTCTTCATACCCTTTTAAACTCAACCATTTCAGTAATTCGATTTTCTTTTCTTCGATCTTCGTAGCAGATATGTTTCCCGAAAACGTAATCGCCGCTACGATTCGTTCGGAAATTTCTTTAATGTTCAAACTTTGGCTTGCCGGAGTAGGCAGATCTTCAATCTGATATTCTTTCGGCATCACAAAAGCAGTCGTAAAATGTTCTTTCGAAAGATCATTGATGACCGGTGATGTCATAGTAATCTTCTTTCGTTGACTGTTGGCTCCGCTGATATAATTAAATGCTTCGTTGAAACCGGAATAACCTCTGAGATCCGATTCTGCGCTGATCGCAACTATCAATTTTTCATAGCGACGTATTTCAAATGGACCTTCTTTAGTAATAACTGTATAGGAAGCTTGTTCGATTGCCATTCATATCACCTCCCCTGTATCATACATAAAGCACTCCGATTTTCCTATCGAAGTGCTTTGTGTATGACGATATGATTGATTATTCGGCTTCTTCGTCTTTTTTCTTCTTTTTTTTCAAAAACAATAATTCTGTAAAATAACCCAACCCGGCAATGGTTCCGAAGATCAGTGCGATTGATAACTTCCATTTAGACAATGTATGTTCCGTCACCGTACCCTTTTTTATGATCGTGATCGATGTGGCATGAATATCAAGTTCACCCCCGTGTTCAACACAATTTCGAGTGAAGTACCCTGTTACCCGAACTGTATCGCCGATATTATCGTAATCTCCGAATTTCGTAAGTTCTCTCGTCATCTCAATCGGCAGATACACACCGATCGCATTGCTCTGATCATTTACGTTGATCCAAGCATAATCACCGCGTTCCAATACTTCACCGATAACTTCTGCTTCGATCGTAACTGTATTTTTATCGAGTTGGATGCTTTTATTAATGAGATCGTTGATCGGTGTGACCGTCAGCATAGTCATGCTGAGCCACAAACTTAGTAGCGTTTGAACCATTTTTTAGCTCCTTTGACCATTAATCCCAAGAGTACGAAGACCGAGATAAATTCCAGTCTGCCTAAGTACATGGCAATCATATATAACCATTTCAATACAGCCGGCATCGATGCTTGAATAATTCCGACACTAAGACCGACATTCCCGCTGACTGATGCGACTTCAAACGCAGCATCCATCATAGGATAACCATACAGTGTTGTGATGATGACACCGACCGCAAAAAGCAGAATATAGAGAATCATGATTCCGGCGGCGGCTCTGAATGCGGCATCATCCAATACCTGATCTTTGATATGGTGATATTTAACAACACGAACTGAGTTATCGCCTTTGATGATCTTTTTGATATCGTAATAGATCCCTTTTGCGACGATTCCCATCCGTAGGCCTTTAATACCTCCGGCTGTCGAACACGCACTTCCGCCGATCAACATGGAGATCGTAATCGCTGCCATTCCCAGTCCTCCCCATTCCAACACAAACTGACGAGCGAAGATATTGCCGAAGCCGGTCGTTGTATGGGCTGACAACAAGTTATAGACGACACGTCTGAATAATCCCACCGCATCTGTATACATACCGCTGTTCTTCAGCGCAAATACCGCTAATACACTCAACAGCAGTGAGGTCACGGTGAAACTGATGACTTCAATGTTTTTAAAGAATTCTTTTCGATTTCCTTGGATAAACGCATAGTGTAACCCAAAGTTGAATGATCCGATAATAAAGAATACCATTCCGATGATTTCATATGTGAAATCATGGTAATACATAATGTTCTGAACATTTGGAGCGAATCCGCCTGTACTCCAGGCAGCTTCGAAAATATATAACCCGTGATAGAAAGCACTGATCGGATTCAATCCAAGGATCATTCCTTGAATCCATAATAAACTTGTACCGATTAGTAAGAATGTGAGACTGATCTTCCATATCCATTGTGATGTCCCTTTTACATTCGGAACCAAAGTAATATCTTTTCCTTCACCTACATAAAACTTGTACGCGCCACCCATTTCCTTAACAAAGAAACTGAGAGCCAATACAACCATCCCCTGTCCTCCGATGAAGGTCAGCATATGACGCCAAAAGTTGAGTGCTTGCGAAACATGATCCAAATCTTGTAAGAGATAAACACCGGTTGTGGTAAATCCACTCATGACATCGAAACATGAATCCAAATATGAAAGTGTGTGACCACTTAATGAATATGGGATGGCTGAGATCATCGTCAATAAGATCCATGTTAATGAAGCAACAACTAAACCATGACGCCACGCAATTCCTTCGCCTTTTGATTTAGTTTTCTCACCATAATTCCGCATGAATATCGCAAGCGTAACAGCAATACTCATTGTGATTGAAAAATCAAAGAACGAATTGATATCCAAATTCAACACCGCTACGATCATCGGTAAAAGAAATGTTAAACTAAATCCAAGTATGATTGAACCCGTATAATAACTGACGATTTTCAGTCCTTCGGTATGACCTTTCATAGCGATATCAACCAAGTGACCACGAAGTAGAGCACAATTAATCCGATACTGTAAAGGATCTCAACGAAATACCCACGCAATTGTTTCATACATGTTTCCTAAGTACTTCGATGGTCTCAAGATTACTGACTACCATGACTTCGTCACCTTTCTGTAAAAGAGTCTCCCCTTTCGGGTAAATGACTTCATTTTTTCGAAGGATCGATACTAAAACTAGATCATGCGGGATTTTGATGTCTTTGATTGCTTTGTTCATCCATGGATGTTTCGGATGGATGATCATTTCCGCTAAAACCATCGATCCCATTTCAAATGTCTGGATTATTTTGATCGTCTCATTATTCATTTCATTGTTGATCAAGTTAGCGATAACTTCCGTGCTGCATACAGTTCGATCAACTCCCAATAGTTTGAACATCTTAATGTTTTTTGGATTATTGATTCTGGCGATGGTCTTACTTTTACTGTAACTGACCTTCGCAATTTGACAAACAACCAGATTTTCTTCGTCGCTGCCGGTAACAGCAGCGATGAGTTCGCTGTTTTCGATATCCGCTTCTTTCAGTATAGAAAGATCGGAACCATCCCCACACAGTACGTCGATATTCAATTCGGCTGAAATCTGATTCGCTCTGTTGCGATCCCGTTCGATCAATATAACTTCGGTATTGTTTTCAAGCAGTGTTTTCACTAAAAAATATCCTAGTTTTCCGCCTCCGACTACGATTGCTTTCATGTCAGTTCTCCTTCGCCAATAAATCGGACAGCGCTTTGCGGTCACGAATATGATTACTGCATACAACTAGATCCCCATATTCGAGTGTCATGTCGGCTTTCGCAAGATTCGTAATCCCGTTATGCGTAACAACACTGACGATCGTATGAGCCTTTTCTTCAACTTGTTTTACTTTGATCGGTAATACTCGTTTAACTTCGATTCTGGTGATTTCCACACCGGAACTCACCTGTACCAACTGTTCGATCGGGGTAATGTCCATTTTACACAACAATGAATTGACCCCCATTTTGATTGGGCTGAAGGATTCGATATTCATCAATTCATAAAGGTTACCGCGATTTGGATCATTGATCATCGCGATCACCCGTTTTACGTTGAAAATTTTCGACGCAACTAAACTGACCGTGATATTCAGATTATCATCATCCGTCAATGCCAGTACGATGTCGGCTTTTTCGATACCTGCTTGTTGCAGGTTATCTTGATCAAACTCGATTCCTCTAACGATCATTCCGTTAAATCCGCTGGCTAAAGCTCCTAATTTATCTTCGCTTCTTTCCACGACAACCACATCATGGTTAAGATTGGACATTTCTTTGGCTACCTTCGCGCCGATGCTTTCGCAACCGACGATAATGATATACATGATTATGTCCTAGTAGTAGCGAATAGGGGTTTTCGTGGTTGAATTATCCCCTAGACGATACAAATTGTATAATATAACTTCGCTGGTACCGTCAAGTGCCAACGCTGAACGATAATGGCGCATCGCCAATGCGTTTTCATGATTCAATTCGTGGATGATGCCTAAATACAGGTGTATTTCGGGCTCATCATAGTGTTCTTTGAAATTATCATTCATGATGCTGATCGCACTACCGAATTCATTTTTAACGATTGATTCTATGATCTCTTCTTTCCATTGTGTGTTCATATTCTACCTCCTCTACAACTATAAAAAACACTGTATAAAAACAGTGTAAATAATAAGACTGTGATATAAAAACGGTATAAATATCAACTGTCGATAAAGCGATACCCGATCCCGATTTCAGTCAGAATATATTTAGGTTGGCTCGGTGCTTGTTCGATTTTACGCCTGATATTCGCCATCGTGACTCGAAGTGTTTGAATATCAGACTCTAAGTTATGTTCTCCCCAGATATTTTTTAAGATAAAATGATGAGTCAACACTTTGCCGTGATTACGAGCCAAAAGACCCAGGATCTCAAACTCGATCGGCGTCAGATGAATTTCCTGTTCGTTGATCGTGACAAGATGTTTTTTAAAATCAATGAACAGATCGGAAATCAAGATTTTATCTTGAACTTCTTTACTTGAAGTTTGATTATGGCGGAAGCCGACTCTGATCCGCGCCAACAATTCTTGCGCATTGAACGGTTTAGTCAAGTAATCATCGGCACCGTTATCCAGTGCTGTGATCTTATCATTTTCTTTGTCGCGTGCACTTACGACGATGATCGTCCCATTCACGTGAGCACGGATCTGCTGGATCACATCCAACCCGTCGATATCCGGTAGACCCAGATCAACGAGAATGATTTCAGGTTGTTGAGTAAGTGCCAGCGTGATTCCTTGTTTACCGTCAAGAGCTTCGATGACTGTATATTCTTGAGCACTTAAAAGCACGCGCATAAAACTGCGCAACAATGCATCATCTTCAATGATCAGTATCTTGTTCATCTTGACCTCCCGGATATGGAAATGCACAATTGAATATACAGCCGTTCGGAGTATTATCCTTTACGATCAATCGGCCGTGATGAGCCTCAATGATCGTCTTACAGATAGCTAATCCCAAACCTAAACCTTTGCGTTTGACGATCGATTGCGATTTGAATGTGTAGAAACGATCGAAGATCATTTTCTTCTCTGAATCAGGGATTCCTTCACCTTCATCCAATACTTCGAATATCAATAATTGAACATCTAAATACGCTTTCAAGGTGATTTTACTCGTGGCCGGGGAATATTTCGACGCATTGTCGACTAAATTGAGAAGTACTTTTTCCATCAGATTGATATCCATCGTATAGTAGATCGGTTCACTTGGCAGATCCAAAACTAATTGTTGGGAAATTCTGCTTACCATGCGAGCCGTGACATCCCCAAACAATTCTTCCACCGATTCCATTTTCACTTTTAATTGGAACCCTTCTTCAACACGCATGAAACTCAGAATATTTTCTACTGAGTTGATCAACCACATTGAATCTTCACGGATGTTTCGCAATAACTCTTGTTTATCACTGTCGTTCAACTTGTCCATGTTTTCAAGTAATGTGTCACTGCTGCCCAGAATGGTTGCCAGCGGAGTTCGAAGATCATGAGAAATCGCTCCTAAGAGATCATTGCGCAACTTCTGTTCCCGAATTTCAAACTGCGCTTGTGTTTGTTTATCAACGAGATCTTGTTTTTCGATATTCTGACTCAGCAATTCTCCAATCGTATTGATCCAATTTTTAGCGATCGAATTGGAGTACCAGACTGTCAGAGTTCCGATTTCTTGCATATTCAGAATGATCGGCGTTTGATATTGCTGCGGAACCGAATTTATAAATGCTTGGTCATATTTCGCGTTGTATTCTCGTTGGGCCAGATGAATCTTGATCATTACATTACAGCCACAATTATCAGCGATCTGTTTGGCTGTACTATTGAGTGCTTTATCAATATCAAATGTTTGAAAACTATGATTAATTGCTTCCACCAACAGAACTTGATTGGTTTTTTCCTGTGACAGGTGTTTCTCTCGTTTCAATTTTGAGGTCAGTGAACTCGTCAGAAAACTCGTCAGAAAACTCGCCACGAACATTACAAAGAACGTAAACAAATAATTAGGTTGTGCAATATTGAATGTATATAATGGAAGTGTGAAGAAAAAGTTAAAAGCAAGGACACTGATCAATGAAGCGATGAATCCATAGAAATAATGAGTCGTTGATTCAGAGATGATCACGACTGCCAGCATATAAATTATGATGATCGTCGCCTCTTGAAATTGAAGGTAACTGAATACATACGAAAGTATTGTTGCAAATATCAACACAACCAATAGAATAAATGTGTTTTTCAGTCCTGTATTTTTACTTTGATTGTTCATTGTTGACCTCGATTCTCTCAGAAATATAATTCAACTCAACCATCTTTGCATTCCGATATTTTAAATGATACTCTAACCGACACCTCTTATCAAGATTAGAGTTATTTTCGTTACCTTTGTATTCTATCTCTGAATAGGGATTACATAAATCAGAGATAGCCAATATATGTCATCACAAATAAAAAACCATCACTTTCATAATGGTCAATCGATTTATTCGGATCTTAATGCGGCGACCGGATCTTTTTGGGCAGCCATACGAGCCGGAAGAAGTCCTCCCAACATCGCCAACACGATACTGAAACCAAAGAGTAAGGCCGCATGTACCGGATTGATCAAAGCAACGTTCTTTAAATCTGTGAGTTTAAACAGAATAATGTTAATGGGAAACGTCAATAAATAAGCCAACCCAACTCCCAATAAGCCAGATGCAGTTCCGATAATAAATGTCTCGGCGTTGAATACGCGCGTGATATCTTTCTTGCGTGCTCCCAATGATCTGAGAATACCGATTTCTTTAGTTCTTTCAAGCACCGAAATATACGTTATGATTCCAATCATGATCAATGAAACAAAGAGTGAAATCGAAGCGAATGCGATCAGAACTAACGTCACCGCATCCAGGACACTTCCGATCGAGTCGGTAAACGTAGCTGACAGATCACTGTAAACGATTTTATTCTCGTCACTCAGATTGGTATTCCAATTATCCAAGTAGGTGATCACTGCTTGTTTTGCGGTGAAATCAGTCGGATACAGCGAAATACTCTGCGGAATTCCAGAAGCACCTAAGCTTGCTAAAACACTCGCCTTTGTATTGGTATTACCCTGTTGTATAACACGCATTGCGGCAAGTCCGGTCGCAGCTGAGGCAGAGGTTGATGAGAACGGTGCCCCTGTCAGGATATTATACTCAACGGATTGTTGAGCAGCAACAATGGCTGATTTTTGTGAATCCGCGAGGAAATAGTCAGACAATGCGTTTGAATAAGCGATACCGGCTGTAACAGCCGGACTTTGTGCATCGGCGTTCGGACGAATGACGCCAACGATTTTAAGAGTGATCGCTGCTTCATTGTTGTAGATCGCAATCAATTCATCTTTCGTTCCGTTGATCGTATAAGTATGACCTTGTTTTGCGTAATAGAGATCATTGGGTATCGCTTTGAATGTATATCCGATCAATGATTCATAAGTAAGGTTTGCTGCATCGCCGTCTAATCCCAGAGTAGCGATGATCGACTTATCGATCTTGTTTTCTTCATCGAGAACCAAAACCAGATCACTCATCTGGGTTGGATAACTTCCGGCCAACAGATCATAGTTGGTTTCGATATATTTTGATGAACTCGAATCTAGTTCTTTGGGAAATACCGAGAAGTTGATCGCGGAAGCATCTAAACTTACCGGTAATTTATTCTGGATGGAAAGTAAATTCATATTTACGGATTGATTGTAATTGACTCCCAGCAGTAAGGTCGGATCGATCGCATCAATATAGTCCAAATATTCTTGCGTCAATGTGTTTGTATGCGTCACACTGTCTTTTGTGTAATCATACGGATAGATAGCTGTCGCATCGGTCGTGGTGGTTGTCGTCCCCCCGTTTAACATCGTTGATGAATTCCGTCTAAAGTTTTGCGCTGACACTCCCGCACTGACTGTCAGCGGATAGCCTGATAAAGTACTGCTTTCTACGTTACCGATCTGAATGTTGAACCCATTGGATAAAGAGAGTACGAGTGTCACACCAATGATACCGATACTTGAGGCAAATGCCGTCAGTCCTGTCCGCCAGCGTTTCGTACCGATATTTTTCCACGACAGTTTAAGTGCTGTGAAAAAGCTCATGCTGGTTCGTTTAAGCGTGTAATTCGAGTTTAGCTCTGCTTCTGTCGCCGGATTGGAATCCGAGATCAACTTACCGTCGGAAAGTTTTACGATCCGATCTGCATATTTTTCGGCAATTTCCGCGTTATGAGTTACCATAATGACGAGTTTGTCTTTGGCGATCTCTTGAATCAGTTGCATGATCTGTTCGCTGGTTTCAGAGTCCAAAGCACCGGTCGGTTCATCTGCTAGGATGATATCCGGATTATTGGCTAATGCGCGGGCAATCGCAACTCGCTGCATTTGACCGCCTGATAACTGAGAAGGTTTCTTGTTTCTATGCAAGGTCAATCCGACTCTTTCAAGCGCAGCCAGTGCTTTCTTTTTCTTCTCTGTTTTAGAAACACCGCTCAAAGTCATTCCGATTTCAATGTTGTCCAAAACACTTAAATGTGAAATCAGATTATAGCTTTGAAAGATAAATCCAACACTGTTATTACGATAAGCATCCCAATCACTGTCTTTGAACTGTTGTGTCGACTTACCGTTAATGATCAGATCACCTGAGTCATATCGATCGAGTCCGCCGATGATATTCAACAATGTTGTTTTTCCGGATCCGCTTTGGCCTAAGATCGCCACGAATTCATTTTCTCTGAAATCCATGGATACTTGATTGAGCGCTGTTTGAGTAAAATCATTGATCTTATACTTCTTTATAATATTCTTAAGTTGCAACATACTGTTCCTCACACGTAAATTTAATTACGATTCCATTTTATCTAAGTTATATGTACTCAATATGAATTTGAATGCGTTTTAAGAAATTTCTATCTCGCAGCTTTTTCAGTTCATTGGCAGTTCGACAATGAACGAAGTTCCTTCACTGTAAACACTGATTACACTGATCGTTCCGCCTGCTTTTTCCACGATCTTTTTGACGATCACCAATCCAAGCCCGTGGCCTTCTTCGGCACGCGAAGTATCCGCTTGATAGAATCGTTCAAAGATACGAGCTTGATCTTCTTCTTTGATACCGATACCATGATCTTGGATACTGAAATGTAATTTATCATCCTTCGTAAACAATTCAATGTTGATCGTTGATTTCGGATCGGAAAATTTGATTGCGTTGGTCAACAGATTATTCCAAACTTGTTGTAAGCTTTGCGCGTTTGAATTTAAACTTATTTTCTCAAGATTCAGATCAATTTCGATTTCTTTCTTACTCCATAACGGTTCCAAATTAACGGTCGCTTTTCGAATCTGTTCGTCAACGGCGATCAAGACAACATTTTCTTGAATAACGGGATTTTCCAGTTCGGATAATTTTAACAGATCTTGCGCCAGATTCGAAAGACGTTCGCTTTCTTCAATAATGATATCGCAGTATTCTTGCATCTGTGTTTTCTCAAGATTCCCGTCACGGACCAGTTTCGCAAATCCTTTGATCGACGTGACCGGTGTTTTAAATTCATGCGATACATTCGAAACGAATTCTTTTTGCAATTTATCGGTACTGATCAACGCTTGTGTCATGATATTGAAATCTTTCGTCAGACGGCTGATTTCATCACTTCCCACCGGTTTAACATATACATTCAGTTTTCCCTGTGCGACTTCACGAGCAGCTTTCGACAGTTCATTGATCGGTTTGACGATGCTTCGCGAAGAATAAACAATGGCTAATGTTCCCAGAAAAATACCCGCTGCAAGTATCGTCAATACGGTTCCGCGCATCGAAACAATCTGACTGACCTGCGATGGGTTCAATTCGGAAGACTTAAATATGGCATTCTGCGCAAAAGCATGGAAGATCATTCCGAAACTAAACCAATTGATCAACCACCAGATACCGATAAAAGTAAAGACCAAGCGAATGTAGAGCGATTTAAATTGGAAAAGTTTACGCATTGTGTACCTCCGCTTTATATCCGAGACCGCGTACTGTTACGATACTGAAATCGTCCCAACCTTCAAATTTCTCTCGAAGCCGTTTGATATGAACATCGACTGTCCGCTCATCCGTATCGTTGTCGTATCCCCATATCTCATCCATCAATTGTTGACGGGTAAAGATCTTGGATGGATAACTGAGTAATTTAAACAACAGATAGAATTCTTTTTTAGGAAGTTGGATATGATCATTATTCTTACTGACACTCAAACTGTCTTGATCGACGATGACTTCATTAACAATTATTCGATGGTCACTTGTGATCTTCGATCTGCGTAAAAGTGCTTCGACGCGCAATAACATCTCATCGAAATCGATCGGTTTTACCATATAATCATCCGATCCAAGATGAAATCCCTGACGTTTGTCATCCAGGCGATCTTTGGCTGTGATCATCAAGATCGGAAACTCAAAACTCATCTGACGAAGTTCACGGGTCAACTCATAACCATCCATTTTGGGCATCATGACATCCACGATCATCAAATCAATTTTGATTTGATCAACGAAATTTAATCCCTCTTCGCCGTTGACAGCTTCGAATACCCGATAACCGGCATGTTCAAGATAAGTGCGGTAAAGTTTCCGAATGTTACTGTTATCCTCTACAACCAATATGTTGACCATGGTATTTCTCCTTGTGTTTGAAATGACGTAACCTATGCATCTGTTGATATTGTAACTTATTTATAACATTGAAGTGAATTTATGATGCAGATATATTTCGTATGAGTTAGTAGCCATTCTTATATTACTTTTACTTTATGAATTGATTATGAATAATTGAATCAATTTCACTTTATTTTTTATAATAAAAAGCCATCTTTTCCAAGACGGCGAATTGATTAGTATTTATACAAAATTTCACCGATCGACAGTCTCGGACTCGGATGTTCCGCTTCTTTAAACTGTGGATCCAACTGGTTGATATCTCCGTAGCAACCCACTGCGACTGCTGCGATGATCGTTATATCTTCAGGGATCAAATAGATCTTTCGTGCTGATTCAACATTGAATCCCCCCATAGCGTGAGTTATGATACCGCGTTATTGCGCTTCCAACAACAAGAAACCCCATGAAGTACCTGCGTCAAATTGATGAAAACGATTCTGTTTACCGTTATGAGCAAAATTTTGTTTCGCCAGAATCGGAAGATATTTTAGTTTTTCTTCTTCATTTCTCGCAACGATATAACGCCACGGTTGTTCATTGAAACACGAAGGTGCGTAACGTGCAGCCTCAAGGATCGCCATCAAATCCTCTTCCGATACAGTCCGAGAACTGTCATAGGCTCGAGGTGACCAATGTTCCTGGATTTCTTTAGAACATCATAATCAAATTTATGATTTTCCGTTTTTATATTTCCTTTAGTTGAACATACAAACAGATTAATTTTGTCAGTTTTTATGTCTTATTCATTATACTCGCAAACAGCTGGATCTAATCAAAATAACCGCACAGGTATGTACGGTTAAATTATTAAATCGATTATGAAGCTGTTTCAGCTAATACTTTGGCAATATAGTCGGGAACTTCTTTTACATCCATATGCAGCGCATAAGCAAGTTCTTGATTCAACAACAACTCAGCTCGATTGAAATATTTCGTGTCGATGATCGGAATCGATCTGGGACGAGTTGTATTTTGATTTGCATTTCTGGATTCATAAACAGATTTTATAACGATTGCCCACTTCTCGATCTTCCATGAATTGATCAACTGTTTAAATTCATATTCCCGTTCTTTAATATTATCGTTCCACACGACCTCAACTTTAGACAGATTCTTAACAAACTCAACGGCTTCCGCCTCACTCATCACTTGTCTGATGATATTCTTGGTATCGGTTGGTATTTTTACCATAGTTGACTCGTTGGCATCAAATATCGGGCGCATCAAATAGTATTCTTTGGGTTCGTTGTTGAGTAATCTCAATTTCTTTTTTTCAACGATCTTACAGATGCCGTAATTTTGATAACATACTACATCGTTAACATTGAACATGAATTGACCTCCATTCGACCCGTTTAAATAGCAAGTCTACTGTAATTATAGTCTTTTTTTGGGCTTGACGAAAGGGCAAATTCCAAATACCTCTGATTCGAGATAGCTGCACACCCTTATAAAATGATGATTCAGGTAATTATCATCCCTCAGATAAGCTATAAAATGGATGGAAATTAGATTAACTTTCTGTTTAAATTAGTCTATTTACAGTTGGATTTCTCGTCTCCAACAGTCGATAAGTTGCTCTAAGGTGTAGGTAGCGTTAGCAGGACTGGTCGAAGGTAATTTTATAGTTGCTAAGCCTGTACTCGTAAAACAGTATCGCATATACAGGTCATCTGCTTTACTGCCGTTAGCGTAGATATGCTTTATATCTGTTTCTTGAAGCAGCTTTTGAATATCGTTCGGGACTACATTTTGAATCGAATTATCACTGGATCCGGTAATATCGCATGAATAGATCACATCCCAAACGGCAATGTGATGTTTTAGTAGCATTTCTGTTTTCGCTTCGATCGACGTCGGCACCGGCTCATCCACTAGTGAACTGATCACTTTCCAGAATCTGTTCTGCGGGTTGTGATAGTAAAAATTAGCTTCGCGCGATTTTACAGACGGAAATGTTCCTACGATCAAGATCTTCGAAGTCGAATCAACGATCGGTTTTATCGTGTGTATCATGATATATCTCCTTGTTTACTCAGATCAACCCTGCTGATTTATCTTTCGCAAAATTCTTTTTCATATCGATCATACTTTTTACATACCAACTGTATTCTTTATAAAGTTGGACATAATAAGCTTTGTTTTCTGCATTTGGATGGATCACTTGAAATTTTTCGCTGAACGGAAGTGAAGTAGAACTGTTTTCTGAGAGTAATACTGCCCCCAAACAACTATGTTCTGTCTTGGGTTGGATGTATATATCAACACCGAAGATGTCAGTGATCAAGGCTGTCCATTCCGGACTGTTCACGAAACCACCTGAAGCCATGATTTTGGTACTGTCACCGGCTAGATCTCGCAGTAGTTGCCAAACTTCTTTCAAATTCATCGCCACACCTTCAAGTGCTGCTTTCAATAAATGGAGTTTTGTATGGGTAGGTAAGAGACCGATAAAACTCGCAGTCAGACTTCCATCCCAATAGGGGGCTCTTTCACCATGAAGATGGGGAATATAAAAGAGTCCTTTAGATTCGGTTGAAATCAGTTGTATCGCCGGCTTTATTAGTTCATATACGTTCTCTTTGTCACTAAGGATGAGTTGATTGAGCCAAGTCAGAATATTCCCACCATTATTGACTGCTCCACCGATGATCCACTTTCCCGGGCATAAATAATAACAGAATGTTCGACCTTGCGGATCTAATAACGGTTCTCCCACTGTCATGCGAATCGCACCGCTCGTACCGATCGACAAAGTAGTTTCCCCGGGAAGAAGAGCTCCGGAACCTAAATTTGCCAAACATCCGTCACTGGCACCGATTACGATTTCAGTGATAGATTTCAATTTTGATTTCTCTAAAAATGGCGAGGAAATGATTTTTAGTTGATACGTAACATCAACTAACTTCGGAAGCATTGCTTCGTCTATTTCTGTGACCGAAAGTGCTTGTTTATCCCAAGCCATTTTATGAATATTGAAAAGTCCGGTCGAAGAAGCCAATGAATAGTCCATCACAAATTCATTCGTCAATTTATAGATCAATAATTCCTTGATACCGCAACAATAGTTCATTCCGCTGATTTGATGACCGTTTTTAAACCAAAGTAGTTTCGCAAAAGGACTCATTGCATGGATGGGAGTTCCTGTATTCTGATAAAACGCTAACCAATCATAGGAGTGCTTGAATGTTTCTACTTCATTGACGGCTCGATTATCCGCCCAAATAATAGTATTCGTCAACGGATTCATCGATTTATCTAACAAAATTATTGAATGCATCGCACTCGAAAAATTGATCGTCTTGATTCTTTCGGTGATTTCCGGGTGTTTTCCTACTACCCATGAAATCGAATCTTCTAACGCTTGGTAGATTTCATCGATCAACTGTTCAGCAAACCCATTCGAACGATAGTTTGTTTTATATCCCTGACTGACTTGTTCGATATCGTTAAACTCATTGTCGAAAAGAACAACTTTCAGATTGGTGGTTCCGATATCAACAGCTAAGCGGTAACTTACTTCACTCTTTTTTTTGTACACTGTGTCCACCGAATTGATTGCGCAGTGAGGCAAGCAATTTCTCTCCGTATTTATCGGAGTCCTGTGAAGTATAGCGTGCAAACAACGATTGGGTAATGACCGGGATCGGTACTTGCAGACGAAGAGCTTCACTGACCGTCCATGATCCCTCTCCCGACGCAAAAACCACCCCTTCGATATCATCTAATGTCGAATCGACGCTCAGTAATTTCTCGGTCAATTCCATTAACCAACCGCGAATGACTGAACCGTTACTGAACACGCGTGCTACTGACTCCAAATCATAGTCATAGTCAGAATGGTAAAGAACATTGAAACCTTCCGCAATCGACTGCATCATTCCGTATTCAATTCCGTTATGAATCATTTTAAGATAATGTCCACTGCCTGCAGGTCCGCAATACATATAACCCGACTCCACATTGATAGCGTTGAATAAAGGTTCGATTGATTTGAATATTGCTTCTTCTCCGCCGATCATCATACAAGCCCCGTTACGGGCTCCGTCGATACCACCGGAAGTCCCGACATCAAGAAAGTGAATCGATTTTTTAGCTGACTCTTCAAAGTGAGAAATCGAATCTTTAAAATGCGAGTTTCCTCCGTCAATCAGAATATCTCCTGCCGATAAACGACTCGTCAGTAAGTTGACCATATCATCGGTTGGTTGTCCGGCCGGTAACATCATCCAGACGATCCTCGGTGTGTTTAGATTTAGTAACAGATCATCAATACTTTCGGTAATCGTAATATCCGAAACACTCTTCTTTATCGCTTCGTTGACATCATAACCGATAACACCGATTTGATGATCTCTTAGATTTCGTGCTAACATCAATCCCATTTTACCTAATCCGATAATTCCGATTTTCATAGAATCTCCTTTTTGATTTAACATCACAGTTTGTTTTTATTCATTCACTTCGATTGATTCTGTCGTTATTGGCCAACCTATTCAGTTAGACATACGACATCATACATCTAGTCTTATCTATTATATTTAACTACCCATATCTTGTCAACTCACCCTGGCTGAATGTACGTTATTAATTGTTCAATAAAAAAGTAAGCTTTACATAGCAGCTTACTTGTTAAGATTACTTGTTTCATAATACTGTACCAAGCGATCTCTGTTATAGACTAAATGCTGGATCATGGCAATTCTGGCAGTTTGCGGTTCGCAAGCAATGATAGCATTCGTGATGCTTCGATGAGTTTCGATCGTTTCATCCATCAATGAATTTTTTGTCATCTCAACCGAGATATCGATTCCATACGTAATGATTGGAATCAAATTTTCGAAGATTCGGTTCTTAGTGCTGGATGCGATACATTTATGAAACTCTATATCTTTTGACAGATGAGATTGTCCGGAAAGAATCAATGTCTCAATCTCATCACACAGTCCTTTTAACTTAGCTTTATCTTCATCATCGGCTCGAGCGGCTGCTAATTCGGCAATACCCGGTTCAAGCAACATTCGTGTCTCCAAAAGATCCATGGCTAATTTATATTTATCTTCCACAAACAGAAATCCCCAAGGATCTTGTATGACTCCCGGTTGACTGTTTACGAACGTACCTTTTCCTCGTTTGATCTCCAGAATATTTCTACTGACAAGTAGTTTGATGGCTTCACGGATCGTTCCGCGGCCGACATTCAACAAGCCTGCCAAATCAAATTCATTCGGTAATTTTTCACCGGATTTTAGATCTTTTCCAATGATCATCTGCGAAATTTTATCAGCGATCTGATCAGTTAACGATCGATTATCTCTATCTTTTAACGCATTGAATGTCATTTCGATTTCCTCTGTTGATTTGTCTACATAATACCAACAGTCAGTGTAAATTGTCAAATCATACGACGTCATATGAATGAGAAATACTTACTAAAGTATCACTCTTTATTCAACTAAATAGTTATATTTAACTGTAGTTCCCATAAATTTGTACAGTAGATTATCATATATTTCATTTTGAAATTTTCGTTCATTTTTTCAGCTCCTTTTCAATACTGAGAAGTTCCTTGAATTATTTGGTCTTGAAAAATATACCCTTTATTTCTTCTTCAGCACGATATTTAATCCGAACAATCATATCGATATATATTAAAACGATACAATAAAACATGATATTTATGCCATTCATTGTTGTGAAGGTTATAATACCTATCAAAAAACAAATAGTAATAAACAAGTACCGGTTTTGAAACTTCTTACTCAAATATTCAATAAAACACGAACCAAGCACAACTATGTTCCGGATTGTATCAGATGTTTTTAGATCAATAAAGAACGAAAGAAAACCTGGCACAAAATTATTCATTGAAAATATGTAAAATATGTTCCATAGTATTTTCTTAATCAATTTGTAGCCCCCCGACAAAAGTTGTTTTCTTCTGTATTGTGAAATCATATAAGTATGAAGAAATAGGATTTTAACTACTACCATTAGTATTATTGAATAATGTTGTATATCATATTATATAAACTCGTTTCTTAATCATTTTCTCCTATGTTTCTATTTCTATATATAGTAGTTATAAGCCAGAGAAAATTTGCAAATAAAGCAAATTGAAAAATATTAAAATAATAACTAGCCTCATTTTTTAAAGTTACTGATGTGAATTTACCATCGGTTACAGAAATACTGTAATACGCAGTTTGATCATTAACCAGTATCGAATTAAAATCTCCATTAGTGAATCTTTGAATTACCTTAATGTCGATAGTCCTATATAGTGGGTAAAATGCACTTTTCCGATAACACGAAACAAAGAAAACATCTTTCATGAATTTTGAAGAACCTTCATTGCATGTCAAATTTCCTGATTTTATGGTTGAAACGAATTCGATATCATGGAGTGTAAAAATTTCGATTTGCTTTGCTTCTATCTTATAAATGTTCTTTTCATATATGCCCATGTCAAAATTGTATAATGTTGATATTAGAAAAGAAAATAAAATTGCGATATAAATATTGTTCTTTTTCTTTTTCATTACTTTCTCCTTTTAAAATCAACAAAATCTGACCCCTAAAATCCTTTCTGTTTTTCACTAACACTATCAGCTCTAATTTTAATAATAGCTTTGTTACTCAACGGAAGGTTTGAAGCACTTCTTTAGCAAAGACTTTAACATCGACAACACCTGAAAATGGATAAGGATCATCGGGTTGATGATTGTATTTAGAACATGAAATCGAATATCCCAAACCGATACAATTTCGCCCATATTCCTCAGCCTTGGAACATATCATCAAAATTGGTACTTTATTTTAAAAACCGGAATTTACAAAATTGTACGATATAGAAAATAATTAGATACGATAAGTACAAAAGTTGAAATCAGAATGACTTTGAATTTCTTTTTACCTTTATTTATGTTAATTCCTTTTAAGTCGAATTAAGGCATAAATTAAATAGTTGATACCCATGAAAATTATGCATCCCCCTATTATCGCCGGTTCAGGCATAATAGAACCTACTATCAACATTGTTAAGAACATAATCAGAATTCCGACAAAAAATACTTTCTTTTCGTTCATAGGTTTTCCCCCCTAATGTCAATAAATAAAGTTAATATTCTAAAGTGAATAACTTTTTATTCCTTAAATTTACTATATTCGATCATCATGATTTTTCTGAATAAGGTCTCGTAAACAAGAAAACAAGACACAATATTTGAATGCTCGAAACGATATAACCTATATGTGCATCAATGTATCCTAGAGAATAGGGTATATACGAAATTATAAATGGTAGAAAAATTACAGTTATTGCAATTAATGCTTTGTTTCGGTTGTATTTCATTTTATTCGTCCTTTTGAAGCTCGTTTTTCTGCCTCATATATAGACCAAATATATTCTAGTTCTATCAGATAAATAACCTTTATGCTGTATGTAATTTAATCACCGGAAAACGCACTAGAGAAACAGTACCCAGCCATCAATCCTATTACAAATTGATATAGTTGATCCATGAGTATACCATTATTAACAAATTTCGAGACTAACATATATGCAAAATAGGGAGAGCATCCAACCACTAGGAGAATAATTGACACAACAATTAGAACATAATTAGCTTTCTTCCTATTTTTAGAACTATTTATTATAACGTCATAATTTAAAATCAAACCACAAAAAAATCCCGGTATAAGCATAAGTGCAATAGCGATAATTCTACTATAATGATATGTTATCGATACATAATTTTTATATTCGGCAAAAATAAAAAATACAAAATACATGAATACAAGTATCACTACTGTCTTAATCAAAGTCTTCTTCATATTAATTTCCCCCTTTTTTATATTCAATGTCTGTAAACTTAATGACTTTGGTTAAAGAATGAATATGCAATAGATAATAGGATTATCAACATTGAACTCAAATATATTAAAAAGTAATGAAAATTCAATTGTATAGAACTTGTTCAGTTTCAAAAACTTTAATTTTTCTGGTTCTCATTTCCCTTCAATTTACCAATCTAGTTTCCTATATGAAACAATCCTTTGTATTAGTTCTTACTTATGCCATCAGTATTTATAAAAACCTTACCTTTTGCAATAATCGAGTCGAGAGAATATGTACTGATCAAACAAACACCTAAACTGAATATAAAGTAAACTCCCTCCAATTGACTATTTTTATTAAATATACGTGTGACGAAAAAAAACAGAATACCTAACTGAAATAGTGAGTGCATTAATATCCAATTTGTTTTATCTTTCGCAGTAACGAAACTGAGTTTATTTATTCTCCAACAATGTGAACATATTGTAAAAGTAAATAACGAAAAATATCTTAGCCTGAATGGTGATATTTCTTTTCCGCATTTAATACATTTCATATTATCTGACATATTTTCCCCTTTCAAATAATTTAATACTTTTCAGAATTAAGTGGTACTCTTTATGAGCCGAAAACAATTTGAAATTGAATCGAGAAATCTGAGAATACAATGACTAAATAACACTGAAAAAAGAACAATATAAAACTAAAACTCAATTCTCTAAACGATAATTGTTATATTGGTGATGCTTTAGATAAAATGTACTATTTATGGCCTCCCCCCACCTCTTAACACTTATGGTAACGCTATCATTCTAATGAGTCAACATTTTTATTAATCAAATTTACTTTATTCTAACATTTATGTCTAGTTAGGTGATTTCTTGTCTGACTGATCATATGTCATATTAGTCAAACTAGAAATATTTCTATTATGAATATCTTACTTGAGAGGATCGTCAATAAACAAATAAAAAACCATCCTTTTCAAGATGGTCAAACGGGGATTGTTAAATGGTGGAGGTGAACCGAACCAATTTTATCTCTTACCAGTTGACAGATTAGTACTTACAGCATGGTATCAAAAAGTTTTCAAAACCTCCATTTTATAGGATTATTTCAAAATAAAAGAAACGGATAGTAATTTTATCTGTCTCTTTTGTTTATATACTATTAGTAGAGTAATAGATTAATTGGATTTAATAAAGAATTCTTTCGACTCTTCTTCAGTATGATATTTAAACCGAATAATCATGTTTATATATATTAAAATGATACAATAAAACATAGTGTTAATTCCGTTCAATACTGTATAAAGTATGATACCTATCAAAAAACAAATAGTGACAAACAAATATCGGTTCCGAAACTTCTTACTGAGATATTCAATTAAACATGAGCTAAACAAAATTGTATTTCTGATTACATTAGAAATTTTTAAATCAATAAAAAATGAAAGAAAAACTGGTACAACGTTATTCGCTGAAATTAAATAGAATATGTTCCAAAGTATATTCTTAATCAATTTTCCACCACAATGTAGAAGTTGTTTCTCTTCCACATAGCTCCTTCATACGAATTTGGTGGATAAGGACTAGAAGTATTTCCGTCTCTAGAATAAAAATACATTTTCTTAAGTGCATTGATTGCAGGTATCGATACATAAGTGCGCAAGTATTCTTCTAAATTCACACCTGTTAACTGATAGGAAACGAAAATCACAGCTGCAATAACTTTCATAATTACTCTAACTGTAGCAAGTAATTTGCTAGTTGATGTGATTTGCATTGAAGTTGTGTTCGTCCTCAAAGGGGAAGAACTCATCGAAATAACTTGCTCAGCTTTTGAAAGATCATCGACTACCCCAATCAATTCACCTTGTGCATTATAAACTGAATATGTTTTATTCCTAGTAATATTAGTCTCTGATTTAGCTGATACACCAATTGGACTCAATAAAGTAATAAAAATTGTTAAAGTCAAAAGAGAAGTAATAAATATAAAGAAAGTTTTTTTCATAACTTTTCCCCCCCCACAATCTATGATAACGCTATCATTCTAATGAGTCAACATCTTAATTAACCAAAATGACTTTATTCTAATATTTATAACCAGTTGGTCAACATTCTGCCCGACTGGTCATATGTCATATTAGTCAAACTAGAAATATTCCTATTATGAATATCTTACTTGAGAGGATCGTCAATAAACAAATAAAAAACCATCCTTTTCAAGATGGTCAAACGGGGATTGTTAAATGGTGGAGGTGAGGGGAATCGAACCCCTGTCCAAATTGCGCTGCTCATTCAAGCGTCTACAGTTTATTCTGTTAATGATAATCAGGTATGAGCTAACAGACCAACTTTACCTGATTTGTCTGACTGGATTGTAGAGGAACTTCGTACAGACGACTGATTCCCGTATCCTTTGTTTCTGTTGCCTAATCCGAGCCCAAAGGCAAACCCGGTTAGACACGCTACACCTAAACTAGTAGGATATTAAGCAGCGAAACTCAATCTGTTTCCAGTTAATTTTTTTTAGCCTTTAGGTAGCAACACCACTGCAGCCTGAATCCAGAAACAACCTGTCGAAACCAAGACACCCCCGTTAAAGATGCGCCTTTAGTATAGGGGATTTCGCGGGTCTTGTCAATTAAATAAATTGTACATTTGTTGGCATTCATATTATAATCAAGATGTACACATACAGAGATATGTAAACAGAAATAGGAGGATTCAAAATGGAATATTTCGGTTACATTGTTCTAGCAGTTGTTGTCGTTCTAGGGTTTTGGTTGATGTCGGCATACAACTCCTTGGTAGCAATGAGAAATCGTGTTGATGAGGCATTCTCAACAATGGATGTCTATATGGTCAAACGTTATGATTTGATTCCTAACTTAGTCGAAACCGTTAAAGGTTACGCTAAACATGAGAGTGAAACGTTAGAAGCGGTTGTTCAGGCTCGTAATATGGCAGCCGGATCGAAAACAATCGATGAAAAAGCAGCGAATGAAGCCAACTTCCAAGGGGCCATCGGACGCTTGTTCGCAATTGCCGAAGCTTATCCGGATCTGAAAGCGAATGCCAGTTTCTTGGATCTGCAGAATCAATTAAAAGCAGTCGAAGAAGATATCGCGCAGTCACGCAAATTCTATAATGGCGCAACGCGTGAATATAATACGACGATTGAAAAATTCCCGTCCAATTTGGTCGCAGGGATGTTCAAGTTCACGCGCCGTCCGTTGTTTGAAGTTACGGATACCGCACAAAGACAGAACGTCAAAGTTTCATTCTAAACCAAAAGGGATATCAACTATCCCTTTTTACTTATGGAGGAGGATCTATGCGAAAGAAACCATGGATAGCCGTATTACTACTACTTATACTCGGTCTGTCATTCTCGACAGTTCCGGTAAATGCTTCGAATTACAACCTTGATGTCAAAACATCGACGGTCAACATGGTTGTCGATGAGAATGGACTCGTTACCGTGGATCAGGTATTGGACATCAATTTCAATACCAACCTGCACGGTATCTATGCGTTCGTCCCGCAGAGTTATAATATGACGTGGACGATCGACGGACAAAAGATCGATCGATCCTATTTCTATCCGGTCAGAAACATCAAAGTTTTTAATGATCCGTATACGACGGAGACCGACAACAATAATAATATCTTTATCAAGATCGGCGATGCGAATTCAACGATCATCGGTCCGAAAACTTATCACTATTCGTATACCATTCAGATGCGAGATCTTAATCTGAACGGCCTGCAGTCATTCTATATGAATATCGTCGGTGCAGATTGGCAGATGCCGATCGAGAAGGTCAACTTCACGATCACATTACCAAAAGATTGGCCGAAGGATATCTATTTCTACAGCGATGCGTATGGAAACAGCGATGCAGCCAACGTAACTTACACGGTTTCGGGGAAGACACTGACCGGTGTTTATAATTCAGTGATCAATCCCGGATCCGCTTTGACAATCAAATCTGATTTACCGAACGATTTCTTTACGTTCATACCGGCCCCTGATTACAGTACTGCCGGCATCGTCCTTCTAGGAATCCTCGCAGCTCTCATCTACTTTGCGTTCTTGAAGATCGGAAAAGATGAGCATGCGGTCGAATCTGTGCAGTTCAATCCGATTCCCGGACTGAGCAGTGCGCAAGTCGGTTATATCTATGACGGTACTGTAGATACGCGCGATGTTGTTTCACTGATCATCGAATGGGCATCCAAAGGCTATCTGACGATCACCGAAGATGCGAAAGTAAAAAATGCTTTCACCCTCTCAAAAATCAAAGACATCGACAGTACTGAGATCACGGCAGAAAAAACATTATTCAACAGTTTATTCAAAGGCCGTGATGAAGTTACGAATAAGCAATTGGAAACAACTTTCTACACATCGGTAGCGGGAGCCAAATCAGACATTACCCGGTTCTTCCAAGGAAATCCGAAACGCAATATCTTCCGCAAGGATTCCACTGCATATAAAGTGCTCTTTGGGATTCTGGTGATGATTCCGGTTGGTTTGACGGTTGGATCCCTTGTTTACCGTTCTACTTATATGATCGAGTACGGGTTGTTGGCAGGCGGCATGACAGCCTGTTTCGGAAGTTTGGTTACGTTGATCTGGGTATTGACTGTCAAACGTTGGCCATCCTTGAGTGCAGCAGCTCGCTTCGGAATGGGACTCTTGTCCGTCATCATCAGTTTGATTCTGGTAGTAGCTATGTTTTTGATTTTCTTCCTCAATCAAGGTGAAATGTGGAAACTAGCTGTGATGATCATTCTTACCGCCTTCAATATCGGTGTTGTCAGTGTCATGGATAAACGTACTTCACAGGGAGTTGAATATTTGGGTAAGATCTTGGGACTTAAAACTTTCATTACCTTGGCCGAAAAAGACAAACTGGAAATGCTGGTTGCTCAAGATCCTGAATATTTCTATAAAGTATTACCTTACGCTTATGTCCTGAATGTCTCGGATGTATGGTCGAAGAAGTTCGAATCGATCGCCATGCCGGCACCTTCTTGGTACGTTGGCCCAAGTTATATGAACTCCTATCTGTTCATGCATACGCTGAATCATACGATGAGTCACCTAAGTACAGCCATGACTTCGGCTCCTGTCAAATCAGGTAGCGGCGGAGGCGGCTTTGGCGGAGGCGGAGGCGGAGGCTTCAGCGGAGGCGGTTTCGGAGGCGGCGGAGGCGGCGGTTGGTGAGTCGACTCACTTCAACTTCATAACTTCAACAGACCCTTATCTGACTATAGATAAGGGTTTTCTTATGGGAGCTCAACGATTCAACTGAATCTTATTCTTTTTTGCATTTTTCGTTCTATAATAGAATTAACTTATGTACAAGGAGGTCTTTCTATGTCCGTTCTTGCTGCATTCATTGTCCCTCATCCTCCCATCATATTACCTGTAGTCGGTAAGGGAGAAGAAACGAAGATCCAAACTACCATCAACATGTATAAGCAGGTAGCACAAGAAATCAAAGTTTTGGACCCTGATCTGATCGTCATCACTTCCCCGCATGCGAATTTACATGCGGATTGGTTTGAATTGTCACATGGATCGAATGCCTTGGGAAATTTAAAGCGTTTCGGTGTTCACAATGTTGAAACAAGCGTCAATTATGATAGTGCATTTATCAATGAACTGATAAAACAAGCTTCCTTATCGGATTTTCCTGCCCGTGCTTCCAAAACTATCCGTGAAGAATTGGATCATGGTACACTTATTCCTCTCTCTTTTATTCAAGCTGAGTTACCTAACGTTAAGATCGTTCGCATCGGACTTTCATCACTTCCATTCAGCGACCATTATCGACTCGGTCAGTTGATCGCCAGAACTTCCGACGTACTTCAAAAAAAGATCGTAGTTGTTGCCAGCGGTGACTTGTCTCATAAGCTCACGTTCGAAGGTCCTTATGGCTATGTAAAGGAAGGTCCTATTTTCGATAAGATGGCTACCGCAATTATGAAAAACGGTGATTTTATCCAATTTCTGAAATTGGATCCGGAGTTTTGCGAAAAGGCCGCTGAGTGCGGACTCCGTTCATTTATCATCATGGCCGGAACTTTGGATAAAAAAACTGTTTCACCTGCTTTACTTTCCTATGAAGGTCCGTTCGGTGTCGGTTATGCGGTCGCATCCTTCCATGTTATGAATAACGATGATGAACGAGATTTCCTTGATCAGTATTTAGCTCAACAAAAAAAAGAACGTGATCTGCAAAAAGCGAACGAAGATATTTATGTTCAACTAGCTCGTTTATCCGTTGAAACTTATGTGCGTACCGGCATAAAAGCACAAATTCCGTCTGACCTACCTGTCGAACTCCTGCATAACAGAGCCGGTGTCTTTGTTTCACTCCACAAATTCAATGAGTTACGGGGTTGTGTCGGAACCATCGCACCCACTAAACGATCGATCGCCGATGAAATCAACAGTAATGGTATTTTGGCTTGTTCTAAGGATCATCGCTTTCCGCCGGTACAAGCAGATGAACTTGATGATATCGACTACAGTGTTGATGTATTGGGGAAATCCGAGCCGATTAAATCTAAAAAAGAGTTGGATGTTCACCGTTACGGTGTCATTGTATCGGATGGTTATCGAAGAGGACTTCTTTTACCGGATTTAGAAGATGTTGATACCGTTGAACAACAAGTTTCGATTGCCCTTCGAAAAGCAGGACTTAACTTTGATGAACCCTATGAAATAGAGCGCTTTGAGGTCGTACGACACAAATGAGCCAATGTAACTTATGTTTTCATCAATGTCAGTTGAATGAAGGTCAGGTGGGTTTTTGCCGTGCACGCAAAAACGTTAACGGTATAGTTATCCCTTTGAACTATGGAAAAATCACTTCATTAGCCTTAGATCCGATTGAAAAGAAACCATTACGTCAGTTTTATCCGAAATCTAAGATCTTATCGATCGGTAGTTTCGGATGTAATCTGCGATGTCCGTTTTGCCAAAACTTTGAAATATCGATAAGTGATGAAGTCAGTGTTCACTCGATCTTCATGTCACCGGCTGAGATCGTAAAAAAAGCAGTCGAGTTGATCGAAGAAGGCAATATCGGAATCGCGTATACATACAACGAACCTTTGATTGCTTACGAATATGTATTGGATTGTGCTCGACTGGCGCATGAACAATCACTAAAAAATGTGTTGGTGACCAATGGATCGATCTCGGAGAAGCCATTGTCTGAGTTGCTTCCATACATTGATGCAATGAATATCGATCTTAAAGGTTTTACCGAAGCATTCTATCGAAAACTCAATGGTGATCTGCAAACCGTCAAACGATTCATCGAACTTTCTTATACTGAATGTCATGTTGAATTGACGACGCTGATCATTCCGGGAGAAAACGACAGTGAAACTGAAATGGAAGCTGAAGCCAAATGGATCGCCGATCTGGATCCGTCGATTCCCTTACATATCACGCGTTTCTTTCCGCGCTATCAATGGATCGATAGAGAACCTACCCCAAAAGAAGTCTTATTCCGACTGGCCGACATTGCGCGCAAGTATCTTGTAAATGTCTATGTCGGGAATATATAAAAAGGATCAATACTCAATAAGTATTGATCCTTCTTTGTTTATTGACGATTGGATTTCATGACTTTTTCGATTTCACGTTTGGCATCTTTTTCTTTGGAAGCTTCACGTTTATCGTGGAGATCCTTTCCTTCAGCCAGTGCGATCTCAAGTTTGGCACGTCCGTCTTTCAGATACATCTGCAGTGGAATGACCGTATACCCTTTCAACTTCACTTTCTTTTGTAATGTTTTGATCTCATGCTCATGCAGTAACAACTTACGTTCACGTGTTTCTTCGTGGTTAAAGCGGTTTCCGTATTCGTATTGAGCGATATACATTTCACGTATGAATGCTTCTCCGTTCAAAAACTGGATATAAGCATCTTTGAACTGAACAGATCCTTTACGAATGGATTTGATTTCAGTCCCTAACAGAACCATTCCGGCTTCGTACTTCTCAACGATAAAATAATCATGTGTGGCTCTTCGGTTGATGGATACGGTTTTTATTGCCACGGGTACTACCTCCTGCTTTGATCGGATATTGGGATGAAGTGCGTTTCACCTGCTTTTCGATCAACACGAAATCGATTGTTTTCTTTTCTTTACTGGCATCTTTGACTTTGATACGCACTTTTTGACCCAGTGAATAAATCTTATGATGACGCGAACCGCGCAAACTTAATGAACGAGGATCATATTCGTAATAATCATCCGTTAAATTTGTGATATGGACCAATCCTTCGATCGTATTGTCCAATTGAACGAAAATTCCGAATTTCAAAACAGAACTGATAACACCGTTGAATGTCTCACCGATGTGTTCTTCCATATATTCGGCTTTCTTCATGTCTTCCACATCACGCTCAGCTTCGACCGCATTGCGTTCTCCAAGCGATGTTTCACGCGCATACGTCTCTACCAAGTCGGTATCGATCGGACGCTGTGATTCATCAGGAACATTAAAAACGTATTTATGCAACATGCGATGAACGATCAAGTCGGGATAGCGGCGGATCGGTGAAGTGAAATGCAGATATTCTTTCAGTGCTAATCCAAAATGACCTAAACACTGCGGATCATACTTCGCCTTCTGCATACTTCTCAGCAGCAGGCTACTCAATACCTGATATTCAGGTTTTTCGATCGAACGAGTCAAAAGTTTCTGAAGAGTCAACGGTTGAACATTGGCCAAATCACCTTTCAGACGTTCACCCATGATCAGTGCAATCTTGGCGAATTCCTGCATCTTGCGTTTCTCGGGCGTTTGATGGATCCGATATAATGAAGGGATATCCAACCATTTCATATGCCTGGCAACTACTTCATTCGCTTGGATCATGAAGTCTTCGATGATCATCTCAGCTTCTTGACGTTCACGTTTCTTGATTTCTTTGATTTTACCGTTTTGGTCGACAATGATCTTCGCTTCGGCGGTTTCGAAGTCGATCGCTCCGTTACGGACACGGCGCTGACGGATCACCTGCGCCACTTCCGACATCAATATAAACAAGTCTTTACTGTCTTTGTATTTATCCAGAGCTTCAGGCTCTTGATTGAGAATTCGATTCACATCGGTATAAGTCATGCGTGCGTACGACTTGATGTAAGAGGGAACGATCTCATAGGTATCCACGTTACCATCAGGTGTAACAAGCATGTCACAGGTAAGCGTAAGACGCTCTACGTGCGGATTGAGTGAACACACACCATTAGAAAGAGCATGCGGAAGCATCGGAACGACGCGATCCACCACATAGACAGATGTCGTTCGATTCTCAGCTTCAATATCGATCGGTGTATACGCTTGAACATAATGACTCACATCGGCGATATGGACTTGAAGACGGTAATTATTGCCTTCGCGCGTCAAACTGATCGCATCATCCAGGTCTTTGGCATCTTCACCGTCGATCGTAACGACCATTCTGTCGGTGTAATCCTTACGTCCGATTTTCGCTTTTTCGGTTACCACCATATCCAGTGTTTCAACTTGAGCCATAACATCATCCGGAAAATTCGGTTCGATTCCGTATTCATAAAGGACCGTCAACACATCCATTCCCGGATCATTGGCGTTACCTAATACTTTTTTAAGTTTAACTTGAAGCGGATCCCCATACTTGACGATCTCCGCAAGGATCTGTTGCCCTTCGGTAAGGTGCAGACTGTCTTCCGGATCCATGGCGATCTTTTGGCGGATACGGGCGTCATTGACACTCAGCCCCAACCCATCCGGTGTTTTAGCCCATGTTCCGACCAGTTGCGTAACTGATCGTTCGAGAACTTTAACGACTTCGCCTTCACTGGTTCCGTCTTTATATACTTTCGGTTTAACCAATACGGTGTCATGATGCATCGCATCTTTCATCGAGTTGGCATGAATATACACCGAACCTTCTTCCAGATCAACGAATCCGAATCCTTTCGGATTGATGGAAAGCATGCCTTTGATCCAGCCTGCTTCAGCCGTCAGAATAAATTTGTCTTTATGCGTCAGTGTAATGACACCATCCTCTTCTAATTGATAAAGTGTTTGGCTCAGTTCAGTGATCTCTTCCTGAGAGAATAATCTGAGTCTGCGAACCCACTCATCTTCCGAGAGAAGTAACTTGGGTTGTTGCGTCATTGTTTCAACGATTTGCTCTTTGAGGTTCATATGATCCCTCCCTTCTTCTATTGTATAATAAAAAAGGCCCGAAGGCCTATTAAACTATTCTTACTAGAACCACCAGGACAAAGAAAAGTACGCCCATAACTAGTGTTAGCCGTGAAATGGTCTTTTCGGGACCGCGTTCTTTAACGTTCGCGAACAGATTCAACCCGCCGCTTCCAGAGAAAGCGCTGCTGATTCCATCCGATTTTCCGCTTTGCAGAAGTGATAATAAGATTAATAGAACGGCCACAACCATCAAAATGATCTGTAATGTCTGAAGCATTGCCATCCTCCTTCCTGATATTGCTTTACAATTATAACAGACCTGTTTTCTGAATACAAGTCGCTCATTTCGTAAACATTGATCGAAATCAATTCATAATCAGCTGTTTGACAGATTGTTTAAATTCGGTTCAACTTTCATAAATTGAATCAGGGTCTAAACTACTTACCCGTTCGGAAAATCTCAGTAAATAACCATCCGGATCTTGGACGAGAAGTTCCTTTTCAAAAAGGACTTCCTCGTCGTTTTCATAACGACTTTCGAAAGTATCCCGATAGATCGGTAGTTTATTGGCTTTCAATTTTTGGGCTATTTTATCCACATCCCCAACCGAGATCTGAAGATTGATCCCGCGACCGAAAGGAAAGTTCAATTCACCGGTTACCCAGTTTCCGTTACTTTCTTCCAGCATCAGTTGCGCATCTCCCAGTGATATAAATAGTAATTTATCTTCATCGCGCTTGTAATCAAGTTTAAATCCGATCACATCGAGATAGAAGAATTTCGAACTCTCCAGATCACTTACCGTAAGTTCAGGTATGACTGCATTGTATTTCATCGTGCACCTCGCGATATTTCTTTATGAATACTGTAGCATATTTCTCCTCTAAAACAAAAAAAGACCGGCATTTCTGTCGGTCTGTAAATGAAATTAAGCTTTGATATTGTAGAAAGCAGCCATTCCCGGGAATACAGCTGTATCACCCAGTTCGTCTTCGATACGCAGAAGTTGGTTGTATTTCGCAACACGGTCGGTACGGCTCATTGAACCGGTCTTGATCTGTCCTGCATTGAATGCAACAGCGATGTCAGCGATCGTTGTATCTTCGGTTTCACCTGAACGATGTGAAACAACTGTCGTAAAGTTATGACGTTTCGCCAATTCCATACAATCGAATGTTTCTGTTAAAGTACCGATTTGGTTGATCTTGATCAGAACGGAATTCGCAACGCCTTTTTCGATACCCTCTGCCAAAATTGCAGTGTTGGTAACAAACAGGTCATCGCCGACGATTTGGACTTTGTGACCCAAACGGTCGTTAAGTTTCTTCCATCCGTCCCAGTCGCGTTCGCCAAGACCGTCTTCAATGGAGATGATCGGGTATTTTTCGCACAGGTCAACGTAGAATTGGATCAGTTCGTCAGTCGTCAATACACGGCCGCCGCTCTTCTTCCAGATATAGACTTTCTTATCAACATCAAAGAATTCACTTGCGGCAGGATCCATGGCGAAACAAATATCGACGCCCGGAACATAACCGGCAAGTTTAACAGCTTCCATCATCAATTCAAGAGGTTCTTCATTGCTCTTAAGATTAGGAGCGTATCCGCCTTCGTCACCGACTGAAGTACTGTAGCCTTTGGCTTTCAGTATTTTAGCCAATGCGTGGAACGTTTCCGAACCCATGCGGACAGCTTCTTTAATGCTTGTAGCACCGACCGGCATGATCATGAATTCTTGTAGATCAACGGATGAATCCGAATGAGCTCCGCCGTTCATAACATTCATCATAGGAACCGGAAGCGTCTTAGCGTTGAATCCGCCTAAGTATTTGTATAAAGGCATGTTATAGTAATCAGCTGCAGCTTTTGCGCAGGCAATTGAAACACCTAAGATCGCATTGGCACCCAAACGTGATTTGTCTGAAGTACCGTCTAGTTCGATCATCAATTGATCGACACCGTTTTGATCGGTGACGTCCATACCGATGACTGCTTCGGAAATGATGTCATTAACGTTATCGACAGCTGTCAAAACGCCTTTGCCGCCGAAACGAGTCTTATCACCGTCACGGAGTTCTAAAGCTTCGCGTTCGCCGGTTGAAGCACCGCTTGGTACCATCGCTCTTCCGAATGCGCCTGAATCAGTTGTTACTTCTACTTCGATTGTCGGATTACCGCGTGAGTCAATGACTTCACGGGCATATACATCAATAATAATTGGCATCGTTAAATCCTCCTTTGATTACCATTACTTCACGTAATTTTTATGCTTTTACAGCGTCGATGATAGCTTTGAACGAATCAACCTTTAAGGAAGCTCCGCCGATCAAGGCTCCGTCGATATCCGGTTCGGCCATATATTCTTTAATGTTTTCCGGTTTGACCGATCCGCCGTATTGGATTCTTACTTTTTCACTGACTTCGCGACCGAAGATCTGTTTCACTTCATCACGTACGATTGCACATGTGCTTTGAGCGATTTCTTTTGTCGCATTTTTTCCGGTACCGATCGCCCAGATAGGCTCGTAGGCAAGAACAAGCTGCGCAACATCTTCCGGATTCAATCCGTCCAACCCTGCTTTTACTTGGCTGCGTACAACTTTTTCGGTGTCGCCTGCTTCAAACTGCGCCAAGGTTTCCCCGCAGCACAGAATCGGCAGTATACCGTTCGCCAATAACTTCTTGGCTTTTTTATTGACTGTCTCATCGGTTTCATTGAACATCTGACGACGTTCCGAATGACCGATAATACACCACTTAACGCCGACTTCTTTCAGCATGCTGACCGAAACTTCACCGGTAAACGCTCCGCTGTCTTCAAAATGGACGTTTTGAGCTGCAATAATCAAATTCTTAGCTGATTTGACACTGCCTTGCAAGGCCAAGAATCCTGTACCGACTCCGAAATCCGCATCATCATGAAGCAAAGGTTCTACGGCTTCAACGAAACTGACGGCTTCCGCAATCGTCTTATTCATCTTCCAATTTCCTACAATGATCGGCTTTCTCATTTATTTTTTCTCCTGAATGACTGAAATACCAGGCAAATCTTTGCCTTCCATAAATTCTAAGGAAGCTCCGCCGCCGGTCGAAATCCATGTAAATTTTTCTTTGAATCCCAATTGGATCGCAGCAGCTGCGGAATCTCCGCCGCCGATGACGGTCATCGCGTCAGGGAGCTCGGATATAGCAGTACAGATTTCAAGTGTACCTTTCGCAAACGGCTTCATTTCAAATACACCCATCGGTCCGTTCCAGATAACTGTTTTAGCACCGGCAAGTTCTTTTTTAAATAATTCAATTGTTTTAGGTCCGATATCCAATCCCATATAATCAGCAGGGATATGATCGTTGTCTACGATCTGTACATCTGCGTCTTCCGCAAATGCACTGGCGGCCAGATTGTCGACCGGAAGAATCAATTTACCGGCTCCGCGTACGAGGAAATCTTTCGCCATATCAAGACGGTCTGCTTCTAACAAGGATTTACCGATTTCTTTTCCTTCAGCTTTCATGAAGGTATACGCCATACCGCCGCCGATCAATACTTTATCCGCGATCTTCAGCAAGTTGTCGATAACTGCGATCTTATCAGATACTTTCGCACCGCCCAAAATCGCCACAAACGGACGTTTCGGATTGTAAACAGCAGCACTCAGCATCAATACTTCTTTTTCTACCAAGAATCCTAAAGCTGACGGCAGGATTTCCGCAATTCCGACAGTTGAAGAATGGGCTCTGTGTACGGAACCGAATGCATCGGTCACAAACAGGTCACCTAATTTAGCCCAATAAGCGGATAACTCAGGATCGTTTTTACTCTCTCCCTTTTCATAACGCGTGTTCTGCATCAAGATGATTTCACCGTCTTTAAGATCAGCGACAGCCGCTTCTAATTTAGTGCCGCGCGTCTCATCAACGAAAGTTACTTTGGCTTTTACCAATTCACCCAAACGTACTGCCACCGGAGCCATGTTATTCTTGACTTTATCGGCCGCTGTTTGAACAGGATCTTTGTGATCGACTTTACCTAAGTGAGACAGTAAAATGATTTTAGCACCTTTTTCTACCAAATAATTGATGGTAGGCAGGGCTTGTACGATACGATTATCGTCTTTAATTTTGCCTTCTTTAATCGGAACATTAAAATCGACACGAACGATGACGCGTTTTCCCGTTACATCCAGGTCACGCACAGTCTGTTTTGCCATATCTACATCCTCCTTGTAGTCACATGAATTATAGCATTTTACGCTTTCTTAGTAAATGTTTTTGTACGAATATGATAACTTTCTCACAAGTTAAGCGCTTTCACTTCGTGTATTTAAAAAAGCGTATCACTACGCTTTTTGGTTATATTTCTTTTCGATCAAACGGGCATATTCCTTAGCGGACTTGCGCCAACTGACATCTTTTTTCATCGCCTGTTTGACCATATTCCTGAAATCTTCGGGTTTCTTATAGTAGGTGTCATTCGCATAACGCAGCACATGGCGGAAGTCATTGCCGGAGAATGTGCCAAACGAGAAGCCGGTTCCTTTTCCGTTATACTCATTATATGAGTCGACTGTATCTTTGAGACCGCCGGTTTCACGTACAAGCGGAAGTGTTCCGTAATGCATGGCGATCAATTGCGATATTCCGCAAGGTTCAAACGCCGATGGCATCAAAAACAGGTCAGCCCCGGCATAGATGCGATGAGCTAATTCTTCATGATAGCCGCAATAGAACACGGCACGGTGCGGAAATCTGAATTCGATCGATTTAAGATCATCTTCGACTGCACTGTCGCCGGTGCCCAATATGATCAGTTGTTGATCCCAACCCATGATCTCATTCATGGATTCGAGAATCAGTTGAATCCCTTTTTGACCAGTCAATCGCGAGACCATCGCAACAACAAATGCATTCGGATCTTCACGTAATCCGAGTTCACGTTGGATTGCCGCTTTATTGGCGGCTTTACCCTTACCGATCGAGCGCAGATCATAGTTGAGAGCTAACGCTTTATCCGTCTTCGGGTCCCATAAGACAGTATCGATACCGTTCACGATCCCATATAAGTCTCGTTTACGCATACGCAATACATCTTCCATGTGTTCACCGAAGTCAGGTGTAAGAATTTCTTCCGCATAGGTTTCGGAAACAGTCGTAACGATATCACTGTAGAGAATACCCGCTTTCATGAAGCTGATGCCGTCATGAAAACGCAGTGTTCCGTCGAAATAATAACTATTGGATACTCCGACACAACTTTCCAGCATACCGTAAGGGAAATTCCCTTGAAAAGCGAGATTATGGATCGTAAAGAGTGTCAATAACTTGTGTGAAGGATCGTTGTATAAAGTTCGTGCCAACAGCGGAATCAGCCCTGTATGCCAATCGTGACAATGCAGAACGTCAGGTATGGTCACTTTTTCTTGGATCATGCGTAATACAGCGTGTTGGAAATAAGCAAATCGTTCTCCGTCGTCCGGATAACCGTAATAACCGTCGCGTTCGAAATAACCCGCATGTTCGATCAAATAGTACGTAACTCTTCCGATCACGCGGCTATAGATAGTCGCAACGGATTGGATCTTACCGACCTCGACCGGAAAAGTAACCAGTTTACTCAGCGTATGGTGTTGAGTTCTGGCTGTTTTGAGGTAGAGCGGCATGACCACCGATACTTCATAACCTTCATCACACAACTGCTCGGGCAATGAACCGATCACATCGGCTAATCCCCCGGTCTTCACAAACGGCAGACCTTCAGCCGCCGCAAACAGGATTTTTTTCATAGTTACCTCAAATATTGTCTCTGCGCTTAACGTAGATCGGTTGCGCAGGTTCACCGATCAATTCTTTGATGTGTTGGATCTTAGCGTTCTTGTCGACGATCACGTTCTTGAGATGAACATTTTCACCGATCGTAGCACCGGGCAGGATGATCGAATTCTCGATCACAGATCCCGGTTTCACGATAACGCCGCGACCGAGCACACTGTGGATGATCTCACCTTCAATGAAACATCCGTTCGCGATCGTTGAAGATTTGACATCCGCCAAAGCGGAATACGTGGTTGGACACGAATCATTGGTTCGCGTATGGATCGGCCATTCCGAATTGAACAGTTCTTTAGATTTCTCATAACAGATCAATTCCATATTAGAACGGAAATAAGCTTCGATCGTATTGATGCATGCTACATAACCGTGTAACGGATAACCGATCATTCTGAGCGTATCGATACTGTCGCTCATTACATCTTTTAGAGTGTATAGGGAACTGGTTTTCTGTGCCAGATAGATCAATTCGATAAACATCTTTTTACTCATCACATACGCTTCCAACGACACATGGCGGTTTTTGAATTTACCGCGGTTCTTTTCTACTTTCGTGACCCGCTTGTTACGATCCATCGTCAATGTGTTGACCCCGATAAACTCTTCCTTGGCGTTATCGATCGTCTTATAAAGGACGGTCACATCGGCACCGGATTCAATGTGGGTAGTTAACACATCGTTAAAATTACACGTATAGACCATGTAACTCGGTGCTACTACCACATACGGAAAGTTTGCTTCTTCGATGAATTGCATATTCTGCATGAAAGCTGTTATATCGTGATTATAGATCTGTGATAGGATCGGCTCTTCACCCGAAAGAAGATGAAGTTTACCGCGCTTAGAATTGATGTTGTATTGACGACCGGTTCCGAGATGTTCAAAAACCGACCGCGGTTTAGATTTGACATAAACTTGAATATGACTGATTCCCGAATTTGCCATGTTGGATAACACAAAGTCGATCAAGCGATAGCGGCCCATAAACGATAATGAAGGAATCGGCCGGTAATCGGAAAGACCTGCTACATAAACGGAAGAATCGTCATAATTGATAATACCCAGTGCGTTCATTTTAGCGTGCCCCTATCTTACGATGCGGTGATATTCCAAACCGATTTCTTCACTGTCGGCTGATCCTACCATGGCATTTTCCATGACTTCAACATCTTCAGCGACGATCATTCTTCGGATCACAGCACCTTTATGTACGACAACATTCGGAAGTAACACCGAATTGATGACTTTAGCTCCTGCTTCGACTGTTACATTGGTAAATAGAACCGAGTTCTCGACATGACCGTCAACGACACATCCTTGATTGATATAAGATTGTTTGACGACCGCATTTTCACCGATGAACTGCGGCGGTGTCGTGATGTCTTCGGTGTAGATCTTCCATGTCGGATCAGACAAGTCCAACTCATTGCCCCGATAGATCAGATCCATATTGGCTTCCCAAAGACTGTCGATTGTACCGACATCTTTCCAGTAACCTTTAAACCGCCATGCATATAATCGACGATCATTCTCGATGAAATTAGGGATGATGTCTTTACCGAAATCATGAGTAGAATTCGGATTCTTTAAATCTTCATTGAGCGCTTTGTGCAGACTCTTCCAATTGAAGATGTAAATACCCATGGAAGCCAGATTGCTTTTAGGTTTCTTTGGTTTTTCTTCGAATTCAATGATGCGATCCTGATCATCGGTATTCATGATCCCAAAGCGGGATGCTTCTTTCAACGTCACTTCCAATACAGCGATCGTCACATCAGCGTTATTCGCTTTATGATACTCCAACATTTTCGAATAATCCATTTTATAAATGTGATCACCCGATAAAATCAATACATACTCCGGATCATACTGATCGATAAAATCGATGTTCTGTGTGATGGCATCTGCCGTTCCCCGATATAAACCGAATCCGTCGCTCTTCTCACGCGGCGGCAGAACGTAGATCCCGCTGTCTTTGGCATCCAATCCCCAGCGTTGATCCTGTGCCACATACGAATTCAAAAGGACTGATTCGTATTGGGTCAGAACCCCGACAACGTCGATTCCCGAGTTTGCGCAGTTGCTTAACGGGAAATCGATGATTCGATATTTCCCTCCATAGTAAACTGCCGGTTTTGCGACCTTGTTGGTGAGTTCAAGTAATCTTGAACCCCTGCCTCCTGCCAATATCATGGCAATCATATTATTTTGGCGCATGGTATAACCCCCCTGCTTTATATAGTTTTATTATACTTCATTACTATAAACTTTAATAGGTGATGAACTAAAACAAAACAGGAATTACTCCTGTTTTGGTGATGGATTCTTGATTATTTTTTCTAATGTATTGATCAAAAAATACCCGATCACGATATTCAACTGAACCATCACACAAGCTTTGATCAAACGCACTGCGACACTGATCAGAAGCGGTATCGAATACATGGTTTGAAGCCAGATCGGAGTCAATATCATGTTGACGATGATTTCGACTGACAGCACCGCGATGGCCCAATCCGTGAGTGATAGTTGATGTTGTCGACCGGCAAAGTATCGCTGGATAATGTTCATCATGACGACCATGAAACCAACAAGAACAACACACAACACGGCCGTTGAAATCTTCATCGTCATTGTCACTTCCAACACTTTCTTACTGATCGTAAGTGTTTTTACGGTAACGATGTAATAAAGTGCTAGCGCCAAGATTCCGCTTAACAGCGTCTGCGGCAGATATTTGAATTCTTTGAGTTTTCCTTTCGGAATCATCATCCATAACGCAGGCAATAGGGCAATCAATACCTTATTCAACGTGAACCCGAGAAACGGGAATCCGGAGGGTACCAACAGCACTTCCAACAGGTCTTCGATCAAGCCGGCAATAAACGCCCAAGAAGGTCCGAAGAAGACACCGATCATCATCAGCGGTAGTTGCGAAAAGCCTATTTTAAGACTCGGAAAACCAAACAACGGTATCATGACCGAGAAGAATGCCAGTACGACAGATAGTAGCACCAACATCGAAACGGCTGTGATGGATCGTAGCTCAAGTTTAATCGGAAAGTAACGAAATGTCAGAAATCCGATGATCAGCAGGGAAAGTAATGCCAGCAATTGTACAGTAAGAGCCATTTTCCTATTTCTCCTTTAAAAGTTCAGGCAGATATCGCTGCCTGACATCCGTAATAAAATAGAGTGAACCGGTAATCAATAAGGTACCGCTTGTTTGTCTCTGCATCCCATAGCGTATTGCAGCCATTGGATCGGTGATTACTTTTACATCAAGATCTTTTGCGAGATCTACTGCTTTGGCAGCCCGATAATAATCAAACTCGGTCACGATCACTTCATCGCTGAGTGTCAGCAGTTTCTTCATCATTTTATCGGTTTCTTTGTCTTTGAGAGCGGTAAATACAGTGATGATGGGACGCGGTAATATCTGTGCACTTTGCACGAATGCTTCCATACCGTGTTCATTGTGAGCACCGTCGATGATGATCAATGGGTCTTTCGACATAACTTCGAAACGGCCTTTCCATTTAGCGGATCTCATTCCCTCCAAGATAGCCGGCTCACTGATCTGCAACCACTCTTTTTCATTGATCGCATCGATGGCATCCAGAACCAGTGAAGCATTGTTGACCTGATAAAGAGCCAAGGTATCTAACGTAACGGTTCGGTTGCGATACGTAAACCTGATTTGAGATTGCTCATGGACAATATTAGTAGCTTCATCCGTAACTCTGAGTTCACAGTTTCTTTCCCGGGAAATAGTCGTAAACACATTCAGACACTCGGGTTTCTTCTCACCGACGATCACCATTGAATTTTCTTTGATAATGCCGGCTTTCTCAAACGCGATCTCGGGAAGGGTATTTCCCAAATATTCCATATGGTCAAATCCAATATTGGTGATCAAACTGAGCCATGGAGAAACGATATTGGTCGCATCTAACCGACCGCCTAATCCAACCTCATATAAAGCTACATCAACATCGTTTTCAGTAAAGTATGTCACTGCCGTCAGCATATCGATCTCAAACATCGAGAGATTATACGCTTCGATCAATTTGTGATATCGGTTTCCGTAGCGAAGTAAACTTTTATCATCTATGAAAACATCATTGATGCGGATACGGTCGTTATGAACTTCCAAATGCGGAGACGTGAAAGTACCGACTTTATAGCCGGCTTGTTGGAGCACACTGCGTAAATAATTGGTAGTGCTTCCCTTTCCATTGGTTCCGGCGATGTGAATACAAGGAATCTTGTATTGCGGATCCGCTAAACTCTCCATGGCTTGTTTGAAATGGTCCAGACCGAATCGGCCTTTGGCCATCCGGTGTGATATGTAGTCTACATATTCTTCAATGTTATGAAACATGGTTATTCCTCGATTTGCCACTGAATCGGAGTCTTATGATTCCGAATCAGGAATTCATTGGTACGGGAAAACGGTTTAGAACCGAAAAACCCGTTATAGGCAGATAATGGTGACGGATGCGGAGCTTTAAGCAACAAATGCTTGGGATCGGTGATCAACGTTGCTTTTTCCTGTGCATTTTTACCCCAAAGGATAAACACCAGCGGTGAGTTATGTTCATTGCACTTTTTCAGTACCTCATCGGTAAATATTTCCCATCCTTGGTTACGATGCGACAGCGGTTTACTATCTTCAACCGTTAACACTGTATTCAGTAAAAGAACACCTTGTTTTGCCCAATCGATCAAACATCCGTTATTGGAAATCGGATACCCGAGATCACTCTGCAGTTCTTTGTAGATGTTCTGCAAACTTGGTGGAAGTTTCGTCCCTTTCATCACCGAGAAGCAACAACCGTGCGCTTGGCCGGGCTGATGGTAGGGATCTTGACCGAGTACTACAACTTTCATTTCATCATAATCAGTATACGCAAAACAGGAAAATACATTCTCCCGTTTTGGATAGATGACTTTAGTCGCATATTCCTCTTTGAGAAATGCGGACAATTTCTGGAAATAGGGTTTTGTGAACTCTTCTTTCAGAAATGGGGTCCAATTATTGTTTTGCATCGTTACCCCTCCGTTTCTTCTTAGACATTGTACTTAAGTTCATTGCGTTTTGCAATGATTCAACGCGTTTGTTTATCTCTTCTGTTGTGATACACCGACGCATAGGCCGTTAGAATAAGGGCGAACGAGGAACAGAAGATCACTGAAACTGCCAAAAAGATTGATTTCGGTAATATAAATGAAAAAATCAAGAGCGTACTCAAACCCAAAACACGACCGAAATCCAACATTGTTTCTTTGGCGACGTACCGACCTAAGATACTTTCTTCAGCCCCCAGATAATCCTGCATCGCATTCATCATGATTATCGAGAACGGATTATTATAAAAAGGCATCGCAAGCGCATTGACGATACCGTAATAAAGAGCTCCGTAGATAGTGGGAATCAGTACCATCACGATCGTACTGGAAAATATAAAAACAGAACCCCATTGGTAAGACTTCAAACGATTTCGACGGGTGATGATCTTTCCGGCGAAAAAATACGCCAATATACTGAGAAAAGCGAATACCGCCAACAAATTTCCATAAATACTGCCGCTTCCACCGGTTGCGTTATAGATCAACAGACCTGTCAACACTAAGGTAACACTTTCGCGAACTCCGTAGATAAGATGGTTGATCATGATATAACGCCACTGTGAATCTTTAGTAAAATCAAACTTATTTAAAATTGTATATGTTCCGAGCTGACTCTTGACTTCAAGTTTAACGGCTACAAACGCCGTCAATGCATAAACCAGAATAACGAGTTCAAATATCCTTAAGTAACCATCGGTATCGCTGTTTGAGAGGCGAACGATCTGAGCAGCCATCAACGGCGCCGCGATACTGGCAACCGAGTTGAGCATACCCATTACTGAAATAAATCTGGCACGGGAATTTTTCGTGGATGACAATAGATTCAGCACATTGACGCTGCACCAGAACAATCCTTCGCCGGTTCCGAAAAACAGAGCAACAAAAAACACCATCAACGGGAATTGGGCGAACAGGAAATTCATTTCCAACAAGTAGAAAAGTCCGCATATGATCAGAATCAGCCCGGACGCTAACACAAACGGAAATTTTAATTTTTGCGATAGTTTTCCCCCAAGATAGAATCCCAGCGGAAATAAAGCGAAACGAATCATTGAATAAACTGTCATCGTGATCAATGACTTAGTGAATACGTAAAGATAAACATTAACGAAGACGGCTGACATTGCGGAAGCTAATGTATAGTTACTGTTGATCGCTATCAATATTTTTTCATTCTTCGTCATATGTATACCCCGTTTCTATTTTGCCACGGTATTGTTTTTCTCGATCCACGCTTGTGCATTCGCCACGATCTGTGTCTGAGCATCTGTAGGTGCCAGTTTCTGATCCCATACCTGCGCAATTATATTAACCAGATCAATCTTCGTGAGCATATCAAATCCAAGGACAGACGGATTATTCGGAAGTGCAATCAGCGGTTCACTGAACGAGCTGATATACGAACGCGCCAGTTCTTGGCGATTCTGATCGGCAAAAACCAGTTGTGAAAGTAACGTTTCATTCACTAATGGAATTTCGCTTGTCGTATCAATGAATGCCTGCAGTCCGGCAGCCGATCGTATCAACTTGAGTACTTCATTGGCAGCACTCGGAAATTTTGTGATTGAATTGATCACGTAACCGTTCACTTTCAGTAAGGGTGTCAGTTGAACTCCGTTGAAAGTCGGAAATTTCGCGAAATGGATATTGGTTGAATTCTTCTTCTCATTGGCAGCTACAAACATCCACGGGGATGCCATACTGAAAACAAAGTTCTTACTGGAAAGGATCTGATCATACAACCAACCATAAGAAACGGCGGTTAACGGAGCATCCGCTCTTTTCCAGGCAATCGTTCCGGCACGTTGTATCTGTTGCAGCGCAAGAAGAAATTGTGCAGTGTCGAATCCCGGTTTTGTGATATCATTGTTCGGAAACAGATTCCATCCACCGGCAGTCATAAACGGATAGAATGAATAGATCTCATTCAGCGCAAACGGAAATATCGCCGCCGGTTGCAGTGTCGGATCTAATGTTGACCAAACAAGCATCAATGCTTCGATCTTTTCCCAGCTGTCGATCGCATCCGGTAAACCATCCAAGTTTACGTCGGTCAGATCGACTCCTAATTTGGTAAGCATCGTTTCTTCGTAGATGAAAGAAAATCCGCTTCCGCTCATCGGAATGAACTTCAGTTCTTCACGATTCAAGACAACACTTTTATCTGTAAGAATATTCTCGGTTAAGGAAATCTGTAAGTTTTCATCGACTCCCTTAATTGAATTATAAACCAATGCAGCTTCGTTTTGTGTAAGATACGCTAAATCAACGGTTCCTGAAGCAAGCAGATCACTCGGTTTAGCTGCAGAGTTCAACACATACGTCAATGTTTCAGGTGTTTCCGGATGAGAAGTTTTCCATAAGTTGACTAAGGCATCCCCGTAAGCTTGCGTACTTACCTCAACGGTTACCTTAGCTCCTGTTTCAATCAGATAATTATCTGTTTTTTTGATATAACAAACAGTATTGCCGTCAGCAACACATGCTTTCTTTGGTAGTTGAGTGATAACCAACCCTAATACAACCACAACCAATAAGGAAATCATAAGGATATGTTTCTTATGCTTCATCGCTGCCATAAACAAATGTATTTTCTGTTTCATGTCAACCCCCTGAATTCTAGTAAAGTGTAACAAAACCCTGCCGAAAAGACAAATGAAAACTGCTCTTTCAAGCAGTTTTCTAATTTTTATTTTTTGACCAGATATTTACGGATATCGATGGCAACCGCAATTACGATAACCAAACCGATTGCTACGTACTGAAGATCAGGTGTGACTCCTAAGAACTGTAACGATGTCTTTAATAATTCGAAGATCAAGACACCGGAAACAATGCCTGAAATTGTTCCGACACCGCCGGCTGTACTGACACCGCCGATGGTACATGCGGCAATCGCATCCAATTCATAACCGATACCATAGTTGGCTGTAGCTCCGCCGCTCTTGGCTGCGAGCAGAACACCGGCAATACCGTAGCATATACCGGCTAATGCGTAGACACGAATTTTGGTAAATTTGACGTTGACGCCCGCTACTTCCGCAGCAGCTTCATTTCCGCCGATCGCATAGATATATTTACCGAACTTCGTCATATTCAATAAGAACCACATAACAAGAATGACCGAGATTGCAATTAACGCTAAGTTCGGTATCCCTAATATTCGCCCTGAAGCAATGCCGGTGAGAGACTCTTTCAGACCCCCGATCGGCTGGCTCTTTGTGTAGACCAGTGATAAACCATAAACGATACTCTGCATACCTAATGTTGCGATAAACGGCGGTACCTGCAAGATGGCAACTACCAATCCATTCATCAGTCCCAATAAGCCTGTGATGCACATCGCAAGAATCAAAACTCCCCAAACCGGAAGATCCGGTAAACTCGGAAAGAAGCGTGACGCGTAATCCGGACGTTGTAAGAGTGTCCCCGCAATAACGGCACCGACACCGACAATACGTCCGGCTGACAGGTCAGTACCGCGGGTGATCAGCGCTCCGCTGACTCCCAAAGCAATAATGATACGAACTGATGAGTTCATCAGAATGTTGGTGAAGTTCGCGATTGAAAAGAATGTCGGTTTAAATGCTGTAACGATAATGATCATCGTTAACAGAATCATGTACATCGCATTTTCGATCAACGTTTCTTTCAACGCCTTCTTATTCATGTTTTTCCCTTTTACTATGTTTGTCATATCTCTTCTCCTCACATGTATTTGGTAGCCAATTCCATGATTTTTTTCTGGTTGGCTTCACGACCTTCTACGATTCCGCTGAGTCTGCCGTCGCACATTACCATAATACGATCGCTCATTCCCAATAACTCGGGCATTTCGGAACTGATCATAATGACACTTTTCCCTTGCTTGGCTAATTGGACCATGATACTGTAGATCTCATATTTGGCTCCGACGTCGATTCCGCGGGTAGGCTCATCAAGGATGAATATATCAGGATCTCTCGCCAACCAGCGCGAGATAACGACTTTTTGCTGATTTCCCCCGGATAAAGATTGGATTTTCGTTTTGGTCGTCGGTGTTTTGATGCTGAGTTTTTTAATGTTTTCCTCAGCTAACGCATTGATCTTACGATTGTTCAACACAATCTTGTAATCGACATACTCATCAAGACTGGCAACGGAGACGTTATCCCGAACTGACAGAACTCCGAATATTCCGTTTCCTCTTCGATCTTCCGTTAATAATGAGATGCCCTTATGGATCGCATCACGCGGATGTTTGATATCCAATTTCTTGCCATGCAGAAACACATCGCCTTCAGCTTTAGTTCGTAGACCGAAAATGCCTTCGACCAATTCTGTACGTTGTGCTCCGACCAAGCCGCCGACTCCGAGAATTTCTCCTTTACGTAAATCAAAGGATACATTCTTGAACGAACGAGGATTCGTGGACGTAAAATTCTTGACTTCCATAACGGTTTCACCCGGTGTGTTGTCACGTAACGGGTAAATATTCGACATTTCGCGACCGACCATCCGGGTAATAATAATATCCGTCGTCAGTTCGCTGCTGAGCCAAGTACCGATGTATCGGCCATCTCGCATGATCGTTACTTCATCGGCGATCTTCAGAATTTCTTCCATCTTATGAGAAATATAGATGATTGAAACACCTTGATCACGCAAATCTTTAATGATCTCGAATAGCTGTTGTACTTCGGTCGAAGTCAGCGATGAGGTAGGCTCATCCATAATAATAATTTTAGAGTTGTATGAAATCGCTTTTGCGATTTCAATGGATTGAATCTGAGACACTGACAATTCTTTCAGTTTTACTTCCGGTCGGATTTTCAAATGTACTTTGTCCAACAAATCGACTGAGAGATTATTCATTTTCTTTGCATCGATAATGTGAAACAAGCCCAAGATTTTCTTTGTCGGATATCTGCCAACCCAAAGATTCTCCGCAATACTGCGGTAAGGAATCGGTTGCAGTTCCTGATGGATCATTGATATACCGGCACTCAAAGCATTTTTTGCATTGTGAAAATTCATTTTCTCACCATTCAAAATTACTTCGCCTTCGTCCGGAGTATAGATTCCAAACAGACATTTCATTAAGGTTGATTTGCCTGCTCCGTTTTCTCCCATCAGCGCGTGCACGGTACCGCGTCGCACATGAAACGACACATCATCCAAGGCTTTTACACCGGGAAAACTTTTACTGATGTGATTCATGGATAAGATAACTTCCTGGTTCATAATTGATGTTCACCTCTTTTACAGATTCTATAAAAAATCAAGTGTGAGGAAAGCACACTTGATTTTTAGTTCGGTTTGTCCCTACTTTTTATTATTTAGCGATGAAATCTTTGTAGTTTGCAGGGGTAACTTTAACATATGGTACCCAATTCAATTTTTCAACTTTTGCTTTATTCAACAATTTGATTGCTGAATCAGCAGACGTGTGTGATTGACCTTTAGAGTCATTCAATACTGTACCGACTAATGTACCTTTAGCAACAGCATCAAGAGCAGCAGGTGTCGCATCAACACCGACTACCGGAATGGTTGTCATGTTAGCAGCTTTTAATGCTTCGATTGCGCCTAAAGCCATATCATCGTTATTACCGAATACAACTTCGATTCTGTTACCAAACTGTGTGATAGCAGTAGCCATTTTTTCTTGGCCTTTAACGCGATCCCAATCTCCGCGGTCCTCATACAGTTTTTCAACTTTGATACCGGCATCGACTAGAGCTTTGATTGAATATTCTGTACGAAGAGCAGCATCCTGGTGGATTGCTTGTCCCATCAACATAACATATTGAAGAACGCCATCTTTGTTAACGTCAAGTTTTGATCCGGCTGCTTTCCAAAGTTCAGCAATGATCTGTCCTTGGAATGTGCCTGAATCTTCAGCTTTAGCGCCTACATAGGTGATTCTGTCCCAAAGAGTCATGTCAGCATCAGACGGTTGTCTGTTGATGAATACGGTTGGGATATTAGCAGCTTTAACTTTACCGATGATCGTACTTGCAGCAGTCAGATCAACTAAGTTAACAACCAATACATCATATTTCTGAGCGATGAAGTTGTCGATTTGTTCGGTCTGAGTGACTTGGTCATTCTTTCCGTCGACGGTTGTAACAGCATATGTAATCTTGTCTGTTGACAGAGTTTTGAAGTATGCTTCCATCTCTGTACGATAGTTTGTCATGAATGTGTCATCAAATTTATAGATGGCTACACCCACTTTGATGGTTTTAACTCCAGATGTCGTTGAACATGCTGAAAGTCCTAATACCATCGCTAAAACTGCTAAGATTGATAAAAACTTTTTCATTTCGTCCTCCTGTTAAGTATACCTTGACGTTGTGTATACGCTTTCATTTTAGTTATCTCAAATGAACTTGTCAACTGTTTTAAGGCATTAATGCCAAAATTGTTCCAACAATGTGTAACCGCTTACTTTGTTGCGATTTCAGCCGTAATAATTACACTTATCAGTGACAAACTGTTCTTCAGGATGAACCATTTTACAGCCTGTTTCACTAAATATTGTTCAACCGTGAACTTTGAAGATAATTAAGCTTATTTTTTAACGTATTTTTTGTGCACAGTACCCCAGTAAGTAGAAGTAGGACCATGATAAGTAATTGAGAAGTATGGTAAAATAGAATCAGAGGGCACATCATGAACACTAACCTTGAAAAAGTCGCTAATGCGATCATTAAACAACAGGAGTTAAATCCAGGAATCTATAATTATGCCATTCCCGATCTTTGGGATACTTTCGGTTATCCGGTAAGTAAAAAAATACAAGTTCGTGACGGTAATGTTCTGGTCAACCCGTATTCTTTCTACCATGCGCTGATTGAAGATGTCTTTCTGGCAAAAGCTGATAAACAAGTTAATCATCTTACCAGTTACTATCTGAATCATGAAGTCGACAAAGAGTTGACGCACGGTGATTGGATCCGTAAGAGCAGTGTTTATTCAATGATGGTCCGTACATCCGGAAGTTTTGATCATGATCGATCCGGATCACTGAATGAGCGCAATATGTATCATTTAAAAGAAACCGGCACTTTCATCAAAGCGATGGCGATGTTACCGACATTAAAGATAATGGGCATCGATACAGTCTATATGTTGCCTATTTGTAAGTATTCGTTAAAAGATAAAAAAGGTGAACTCGGTTCTCCTTACGGAGTATCGAATTTCTATGCCTTGGATGAAGGACTGAAAGATCCGATCACCGGCGATTTCACAACGGTTGAACAGGAATTCAAAGCGTTTGTTGAAGCTTGCCATATTTTGGATATGAAAGTCATCATCGACATCATACCGCGTACTAACTCTGTTAATTCGGATCTGATCATTGATCATCCGGATTGGTTCTATTGGATCGATCTTGCCGATCTGTCGGATTATCGTCCGCCGATGGTGGAAGCGCTGAAACCTTCACTGCCGGCTAAAAAGATCTATTTCAAGGAATTATTCGAAGATACTTCGGTGCTTGAACATCTGCGTAAGTTTCGCAAGAATCCAAAAGCGATGAATGCCAAGAAATGGCGTTTATTAGTCAAAGAATATAAAAATCCTGCTAACACAAAAGAAATTCTGGATCTTGTCCAAGAATATTTTCAGATGACAGTAGCTCCGGCATTCTCGGATTGTATCAATGACCCGCAACCGGCTTGGAGTGATGTCACGTTCTTTCGCTTATATTTAGATCATCCGGTGAACTCACAACCTTATTTGAAAGAACTGGGAACATTTGAACCCTATATTTTGTATGATGTCGCAAAGAGCAGTTATAACCCGGGCAGTATTCCGAATCAACCACTTTGGGATAAACTGACCGGTATCATTCCTTTTTATCAAAAAGAATACGGCATCGACGGAGCTCGGATCGACATGGGACACGCATTACCGATCGAATTGATCGAAGGTATCTTAAGTGAAGCACGTAAGATCAACCCTGATTTCTGTTTTATCGCCGAAGAGTTGGATGTCTCAAATGCATTGGATGCCAAATCAAAAGGCTATAACATGATCATCGGAGATGGATTTATCCGTGAACCCCGCGTCAGCGAAGGTCTGTTCAATTCATTTGTTTACGGTGCCATGAAACTGGATTCTCCATTGTTTGCGTGCGGTGAAACACACGATACACCGCGTCTTGCGGCACGCGACGGCGGTGAGACACTTGCGCGCATGATCACTGTCTTTAATTTGTTTATTCCCAATACGATTCCTTTTCTTAACTCCGGTCAGGAAGTATTTGAACGTCAGCCGATGAATACCGGGTTGGATTGCCGTCCCAATGAAGCGGAGATGTTGGACGAGAGTGACCCGTTTTTCGGGAAACTGGCTTTGTTTGATCGCTATAGTTTCCACTATTTGCATCCAAAGAGATTTGAGATGCTGACACTTCTTCAAGAAGCATATGCCATTCGGCAAAGAATCTTACCGTTCATGCTGGATCAAGGACGTATCTTCAATCTCGGATTCAGTGCACCTTGGGATCTGGCTGCCGGATTCTGCTATCAAAGTAATGATCGACTAACCTTGGTCATTGCCAATACCGATGTCCATAACGATCGGACACATTTGATCAGATTGGACAATCTGCCGGAAGAATATCTCACTGAAACCACTATGATCCATCAGATTTTCTCTTCTGAATTAAATTCAGAACAGCCGTTGATTAAGATGGATCCTAACCAAAACATCACTCTTCATTTTGAGAAAGGTGAAGTCAAGATCCTCGAGATTCAACTATGAAAAAAGCCTGTATTCTCTCCTATGAGATGAATGCAGGCTTTTACTTATTTCTTGATTGTGAAGATGATCGGAATATTGCTTAACACAAGGGTACCGTAACGTACTTCAATGGGTTCTTTTGTGATATCGTGTGAATAGATTCCTTCTGGAAGTGATACATTCACTAAGCCTTTCGCAAGGCCGACGTTAAAGATTCCGACTCTGATTTCTGAATCATTTTCATATTCGAAATGTAAGATATCTTTTTTATGCGAGATGATTCGATATAGACCGTTTTCGGCAAAGATCGGATCTTTTTTCATTTTAGCCAGACCGGTGATCCAAAAAACCGTCTCTTGGTTACAATCTTCCCAATGAAGCGGATCTTTCTCAAACAATCTGGATAAATGATCCGTGCCTGTTTCCACACCCATATGTAAGAAAGCGATCCCTTTGGCAAAAAAACAATAAGCGATCCACTGTAACGTTTTATCCGTATTTTGAGTGAAATACTGAATACGCGGAATGTCGTGATTTTCAATATTTCGTGCTTTTACATAGTCGACCGGGTAGATGACTTCTTGCAGTCGCAACATGTTTCTGAAGGTTTCCAGATCATTTTCACCTTTTAGATAACCGGTAAATTCTTGATTGATATCATAGTCATAGCAGATATCGAACACTTGAAAACATTGACTGTCGCTCAATCCTACATAGTGATGCGCACGCAGGAATCCAATAAATTCCTTATGTACACTTTCGGCAAGAAAGATCATGTCGGGTTTCTGTCGTCGTATCTCGGTGAAAGCCTCTTGCATGAAATCCAACGGTAACATCGAAGCCACGTCGAATCTGAAACCATCGATTCCGAAAGTTGTCCAATATAGCAGGATATCCGTCAGTTTACGACGTAAAAGAGGATTGTCATAATTGAGTTCGGCAATGTCATTCCACTCTTCCACTTTATTTCGGATCTTACCGTTCGAATCATAGTGATAAAATTCGGGATGATCACTGATCCATGCGTGATCGAATGAAGTATGATGAAAGACGATATCCAACATGACTTTCAATCCCTTTTTATGAGCTTCCGCAAGTAACGTTGATAAATCTTCCAACGTACCCAGGTCAGGACTGATCTCCTGATAGTCTTTAATTGCATACGGGCTGCCATATTCTCCTTTACGTCCGATGATGCCGATCGGTTGGATCGGCATCAGATATAGGATATCCACATTCATGGCTGCTAAGCGGCCGAGGTCGGCCGTGAGTGCGTTCAGTGTGCCCTCTTTCGAATAGTTTCGAACAAATACTTGATAGATAAATTGATTTCTGAGTTTCGGCATAGTAATGGTTCCTTTCAAAAAAACCCGATAAGTTCGGGTTAATAAATCGATTTTTGTGTTTCTTTATCAAAGAAATGAAGTTTTGCTACATCCATCGCAAGTTTGATGGTTTGATGAGCTTTAATATCAACACGGGCTGATACTTTCGCAAGGATCGGTTGTCCTCCGAATGTTCCATGCAGAATGAATTCATGACCTAATAATTCGGATACATCGATTTCGAAATCGAACGGTGTTTCAGGGAATGTTTCAGCAACGATACCTTCATAATGAATATCTTCGGGACGAATACCGAGCACTAATTCTTTTCCTTCATAAACTGCCAATTGATCATGGAACATCTTCGGAATCGAGAATGACTGACCGTTAACCTCAAAACGTTCGTTCTTATAGACACCGGTAATGAAATTCATTGCCGGTGAACCGATAAAGTTCGCCACAAACATATTATTCGGATGGTTGTAGATTTCTTTAGGTGTACCGATCTGTTGAATATAACCGTCTTTCATAACAACGATACGAGTAGCCATTGTCATTGCTTCTGTTTGATCATGTGTAACATAGATTGTTGTTGCATTAAGACGTTCATGAAGTTTAATGATTTCCGAACGCATTTGAACACGCAGTTTAGCATCCAGGTTACTTAACGGTTCATCCATCAAGAATACTTTCGCATTACGTACGATCGCTCTTCCCAAGGCAACACGTTGACGTTGACCGCCTGACAGTGCTTTTGGCTTACGATCCAGATACCCTTCGATTTCCAAGATCTTAGCCGCATCATGAACACGCATATCGATCTCGGCTTTCGGCATCTTCTTTAATTTCAGTCCGAATGCCATATTTTCGTAAACAGACATATGCGGATACAACGCATAGGATTGAAAAACCATTGCGATATCGCGATCTTTGGGTGCTACATCGTTACATTTGCGCTCGTCGATGAAAAGTTCTCCCGATGAAATATCTTCAAGTCCGGCAATCATACGAAGTGTCGTTGATTTACCGCAACCGGATGGACCGACCAGAACTACGAATTCTTTATCTTCGATATCCAAATTGAAATCGAATACAGCTTGTACATTATTTTCGTAAATTTTGTTGATCCCTTTTAATTGTAGTGTTGACATGTTATTTACCTCTGGTTTCAGTATACATCTAATTTCTGAAGTTTATTTGTGCACAGTGCACAAATATCAATTCTCTGATTGTTTTAGCAGAATCCAATTTTCCAAATAGCGCGCTTGCGCCATGTTTCTCAAATCCAGTTTGGTTGTTTGAAGGAATTTTTTTAGTCGATAATTGAAGGTATTTCGGTGAAGATACAAATTCGATGCACTTTTTTTAGCATTAAGTCCGGTCATCAGATACATCCTCGCCGTAGCCATTTCTTCATAACCGACTTTTGTGAATAATGCATCTGCATCTTTCATTAGATGATTCTCATGATCCATCCGACTCAAAAGCAATACTTCCGCAACATTCAAGACTTTTCCGGGAAAATGTAGAAACACGTAAGCCATGCTGTCTTCCATGATGATCGGATGATCAAAACCGATAACCGCACTTAACGTAACACCTAAGTCATGTTGAAAAGTTGGAAACATGATCATCAAACTGACCAACTCATCTTCTTGCAGGCTGAGCTTTACTTGGTTTAGTGATAACCAGACGAATTCATCCGACATCGGTTTGATCATCGCTTCAATTTCTTGATGACGGTTTAACGAACTGTGGATTTTCAAGTAGACACATACTTCCATGGGTGAACCTCCTTTGAAAGAAAATTCAGAATTTTCTCTCCAACAACAAGGCTTGAAACGGTTTCAACGTTATTTCCCGAGAAATAATAACGTTCGGGTAGTTATTGAAAATCACGTTAGTTACACTATAAGGTAAACGAATTTTGACTTCTTCGGAACGGAAATTGCTGATCGACACTAAGCAATGTTGTTTATCTTTACGCTCAAATGCGATCACATCCGGATTTAGTTTGGCGATCAATCTGAACTCTCCGTAAACCAATACATGATGGTAGCTGCTGTCCTTGCGTAATTGAATCAACTTTCTGTAGGAAGAAAGAATCGAATCCGGTTCTGACTGTTGTTTTTCCACATTGATCCACGTATAATTACCAACCGGTTTTTGGAAAGGCGTCCCTTTCGTGAACCCGGCATTGATCGTATTGTTCCATTGCATCGGAGTCCGTGCATTATCCCGTGATGTTCTGCGCAAATGATCCAGTATTCTCTGAGGCGATTGCCGTAAAATTGCTTTGGCATAATAATTTTTGACCCAAACATCGTTGAATTCATCGATCGATGTGTAATCGACATTGGTCATCCCGATTTCTTCGCCGTTGTAGATAAACGGAGTACCCGGTAAGGTCAAAAGAACCATTCCTAACATCGATCCCGATTCACGATGGAAATTCACATCCCCATATTGGCTAAGTACACGAGGATGATCATGATTTAACCAGTAATGAGGAATCCATCCGTTTCCGTTCATTCCTTGAATCCAATGATCGAACGTATTTTTTAATGAAATCACATTTGTTTTGATTTCTGACTCATCTTTGTCTTCGGCTCCGAAAGCATCATTCTTCCAACAGTGATCGAAATTGAACACCATATTGAATGCTTTTGAATGATACCCCGCATATTTAAGTGCATCCTTAACATCTGCTCCGCCGCCGACTTCTCCGATCGATACGACATCGTAATGGGATAACACTTTATCATGAAATTCATGCAGATAGTCAAGAAGCTTAGGACGATTTGAAAATTTCGTCCAGTCTTGAACGACACCATCATGATTCTGTTTTAATGTACTGTCGGTAAATGTTTCATCTTTGGCCAAATGCGCGATCGCATCCACTCTGAATCCGTCCACTCCCAGATCCAACCACCATTTTGCCATATCAAACATGGCTTCACGCAGTTGCGGATTCGTCCAGTTCAAATCAGGCATCTTGTCCGAAAAGATCTTAAGGTAATATTCACCACTGATCTCATCGTAATTCCAACATGATCCTTCAAAGAAACTCGCCCAGTTGGTGGGTGGGATACGATTCCCGGCTACATCGATTTTACCTTTTCGCCAAATATACCAATCCCTTTTTTCATTATCGATCGATTTCCTGGATTCAATAAACCAGGGATGCATATCCGATGTATGATTCAGCACCAGATCAAGGATAATCTTGATTCCTTTTTCATGAGCTGTTTTGATCAATCGGACAGCATCGTCCATCGTTCCGAACATTGGATCTACATCATAAAAATCACTGACATCATAGCCGTTGTCATCCATCGGTGAACAGTAGAAAGGACCGATCCAGATCAGATCGGCTCCTAATTCTTTGATATAGTCCAATTTCTCGATGATACCAGGCAAATCCCCCATTCCGTCATTATTTGAATCATAGAAGGACCGCGGGTAGATTTGATAGCCGACAGCGTTCTTCCACCATTTAATTTCCATCTTGTGTTCCTCCGTTATTTCTTGATTATTGAAGATTTATGCTCTTCTGATACTATTATGGCGTATTTACTCAGCCACATCAATTGAATGTAAACGTTTACATCAGTCACTGACGGTTCTTTTGAACCATCCAAGTGCAGTCATAAAAACAACCGCAGTTAACTACGGTTGTTATCGTTACTTCAATTGGTTTTTATAATCCGAATACAACCATTGTATACGGATTGATTGTCGTGTTTTGAACTTTATAATCATTGATCAATCCTGCTTCATTAGCGATCAAGGTAACATAACTCGGAAAATTTTGATAGAAGACCAAGGATGTAGGATTGAAGTAGACCCAGATATCTTCAAAACTACCTTCTTTAAGATGATGAAGATGATAGATCAGTACTTTACCTTCTATATCACTGAAACTGACATGATCTTTTATTTCTTCGGCACTTGTCATTCGGAAAGCAGGATTCTTTTTACGTAATTCGATCATCTCACGCGTAAATCGGACAACATCGTCATAACGGCCTCTTCTTACCCAATCCAATTGGTTGATATTATCGGAACTCCGGTAACTATTATGATTCCCGTTCTTAGTGCGACAGAACTCCTGTCCGCTATTCAGGAAAGGAACCCCCTGCGCAACCAATATCGAACCGATGATCATCTTATGTTTCTTGATACGTATCTCACGTGTATCCTCTTTACAGCATTCTTTGAGTTTATCCCAACAGGTATTATTGTCGTGGCATTCAACATAATTGATCGACTGATGCGGCTGTCCAAACAGTTTCACCATGTCGGTATTCAACACATTACCGACCATGCATGATTTGATGGCAGGAAGATAATTGACATCCCCGGTGCAGTAACCTTTTACGGATATTTCGTTTTGATTCGTACGGCCTTTGATGTGATCGCGGAAGAAATCGTTGAAATGTCCGATTTCGGGCATCTGCGCTTGATTTTCCATGTTTGCTTTCATGTCTTCATCCAAGATCGTCGGCATATTCCAACCTTCTCCGTAGATCATACTGTCTTTTTTTAACTTACGGGACTGATGGACGATCGCATTCATCGTTACCACATCCAAAACACCCATCAGATCAAATCTAAAGCCGTCTACGTCGTATTCTTCCATCCAACACTTACAACTGTCCAGAATAAACTTACGCACCATCAGATGGTTGGAATCAAGGTCGTTACTGCAAAAAGAGCCATTGGATAAAGAACCTCCGGTCGATCTTCTGAAATAGTAGTAAGGCACGACCTTTTCAAACGGACTGCTTTCCATATCATAGACATGATTATATACGACATCCATGTTGACACGGATTCCTTGACGATGAAGAGCTTGCACCATCGTTTTCATCTCTACTACACGGCCGGCCGGATCCTCCGGATCGAGGCAATAACTCCCTTCCGGAACATTATATTGATATGGGTCATAACCCCAGTTATAAAACTCTTTGACATTGATCTCATCGACAGACGCAAAATCAAAAACCGGCATGATCTGCGCATGAGTGATGCCAAGTTCTTTCAGATAAGACAGCCCGGTACTGAACCCTCTGTCGGTATGCGTTCCTTCATGCGTAAACGCCATGAATTTTCCGCTATCGGGAATATTTCCTTCCCCCTGCATGGAAAAATCACGGACACTCAGTTCATAAAGTACTGCATCGCTCGGATTAGCAAACACAGGTAAATGGTTAGATTGATTCTCGACCTTCGTCTTCGTGTAATCGATGATGGCACTGTGACGATTGTTGGCGAAAGAACTACGGGCGATCGGATCGGTCGTCTGGTTCCATTTACCGTTCACATAGACATGATAGATATAGCCGCAACCATGAAGATTCTTGTTGATGCGTAACCTGTAAACACCCTTCTCGGTACGTTTGAGTTCTTTAACATCACTGTATTCGTCACTTACGATTTCAACGGTTACCTTATTGGCTGTCGGAGCCCAAAGCGCAAAATCAGTATGGGAATTTTCCGGATGAACACCCAGGTCTTCACCTTCATAATAGAATTCCTGATCAAAGCGCGGTGTTTTACAGATCAGACTGTATTGTAACGGCGTACTCAGCGAATGTTCTTCCACGATCTCATAATAAGTTCCGATATCGATATCCGCAGGAGCCGCGAGCGTGTATTTATTGTAATCGTTGGAAGTAAGCTCAAATCCGTGGATCGGAATGCGTTGAAGTTTACCGGACGGATTTCGCAACATAAAAAATTCACTCTTTCCTTGATAAAACTGCTTGGACAGGTAAACAGTGATCGTTTTATAGTCATCCAGGTGGGCTTCAAATCGTTCTATTTTTCTCATAGCAGACTTCCTTTTTATTCCGACTATATTATACCAATTATTTCAAACTTGTATAGATTTGTTATATGAGGAATGATGAAATTTGCGAATAATGTTAAAACCGAATTTTCCTAATCAATCCAGTATATTAAAATTGCTTAATTATTGATTCATCAAGATTCAGCTCAAAACCAGACTTTCATTGTCTACTGTCAGGTAAGTTGCGGATTTCTGAAGTTCCGCTTATCCCAACTCTTCATTTTCTAATTCGCTACGTGTCGGCATTGCAGACTGTGCCCCTAGTTTTTTGATGGAGAACGAAGCTGCTTTTGACGCAAATACGATCGCATCTTGTAACTTCATTCCTTCACTTATACCGACAGCCAATGCCCCGTTAAATGTGTCCCCTGCTCCTGTTGTATCAACTACTTCCACTTTCTGGGCCGGTGTATGTACAATCGATGTTCCGTTATGAAAGTAAGTTCCCTGACTGCCGGCCGTCATGATCACTTTATTCGGAAAGTCAGCGATCACCTTTTCGAATGAATCATTGAATAACTGGGTAATTTCGATTTCATTCGGCGTTATGTAGGTCACATTGTTGATTAGTTCTTTTGAAAGTCGTTGCGCAGGAGCTGGGTTAAGAATAACCGGAATATGGTTTTCGTAACAAAAAGCAGCCGTATATTCAACCGTTGCCATTGGTATTTCCAATTGCAACATTACCATGTCAGAACCTAGCAATATATCTTTTGCGCTTTCCGCGATTTCGCATGTCACTTTCCCGTTAGCACCGGGGACAACAACGATCATATTATCATTTTCAGCGATGAGAATCGGAGCTACGCCCGATGAGATTCCATTTAGTACGCTCACATTTTCAATATCGACTGATTGTGTGAGAAAATTATCCAGTAGAAAACGACCGTTTGCGTCATTACCTACGCATCCAACCATGCGGACGTTTGCTCCTAATTTTGCACAAGCTACAGCTTGGTTAGCACCTTTACCACCTGGAAAAACAGTGAAATCATCACCGAACACAGTTTCTCCGGCTTGAGGGAAACGTGAACAGCGAGTGACCAGATCCGCATTGATGCTACCTACAACTGTTATTTTCATGTTTATTCCTCTGTATTTTTTTAAAATGTAAACTAGTAGTTTTACTTTTATTTAATATTACAAGTTTATCATATTAAGAGTCTAAAAGCATCTTTCGGAAAGGATAAATGAATCTTGTTTCCACAAAAAAACGGAGTGATTGTTGTCACCCCATTTTATGTTTATCTTCCTAACGGTTTGATATGCCAGATTTCATCAGCATACTGTTGAATCGTACGATCCGATGAGAAGAAACCTGATTTCGCAATATTGACCAAACACATGCGTGCCCAATACTCTGAATCATTATAGCGTCTTTCGACTTCTTCTTGTGCTTCTACATACGCACGGAAATCCGCCAATAACAGATATTCGTCATTGTGATACATCAACTCATCAAAGATCGGTTTGAACTCTTCACGGTTTACCGAGAAACTACCGTCGATAAAGGAATCAATCACCGCTTTTAATTGCGGATCCGAGTTATAGTATTTCCAGCAGTCATAACCGGATTTGGTTAGTTCCGCAATATCGCTTACCGTCATACCGAAAATGACATCATATTCACGACTGACCAATTCATCGATTTCAACATTGGCGCCGTCAAGCGTTCCAAGTGTCAATGCACCGTTCATCATAAACTTCATGTTTCCGGTACCGCTTGCTTCCTTACCGGCTGTCGAGATCTGTTCTGATACGTCGGCTGCGTTCATCAGAATCTCTGCGATCGAAACATTGTAGTTCGGAATAAAAACAACACGCATAAACTTACTTAGAATAGGATCATTATTGACTACATCCGCTACACTGTGAATCAGTTTAATGACTTTCTTAGCGAAATAATACGCCGGAGCTGCTTTCGCTGCGAAGATGAAAGTGCGCGGCGTCATAGTGAATTCAGGATCTTCCTTGATTCGCTGTGACAGATAGATGATATGCATCACATTCAGTAATTGACGTTTGTATGCGTGCAGACGTTTTGCCTGTACATCGAAAATGGAATTTACATCAACATCAATATTTAATGTTTTTTTGATATAATTAGCTAAGATCTGTTTACGTTGTTGTTTGACAATGGCAAATTTAGACTGCACGCTTGCGTCACTGATGTATTTCATCAGATTTTCGAGATGATCAGGTGTATAAACATAATCTTCACCGATCGTTTCGTCCAGTAATTTTTTTAATTCCGGATTTGAATAAACTAACCATCTGCGATGGGTGATCCCGTTTGTTTTATTATTAAATTTTTCCGGCATGATGAGATAGAAATCCTTCATGACATCCTTAATCAGGATTTCGGTATGAAGCTTAGCGACACCGTTGACACTGTGACTGCCGACAATGCCTAAATGAGCCATGTGAACCTGACCGTTCTTGATGATAGCGACACTTTCAGCTAACAGCGGTTCATTCGGATACTTCGCGTTTACTGAATCAACAAAGCGTTTGTTGATCTCTTCGATGATCATATAGATGCGCGGCAATAATTGTTGGATAAAATTGACCGGCCAACGTTCAAGTGCTTCCGCCATGACCGTATGATTGGTGTAGGCCATCGATTCATTGACGATCTTCCAAGCATCATCCCATTCATAATTATGTTCATCAATCAAAATTCTCATAAGTTCCGGAATCGCTAAAACCGGATGCGTGTCATTTAACTGAAAAGCTATTTTATCCGACAGATTCTTAAGACTCGGATATACGCGCAGATGTGCTTTCACAAAAGCATTCAGCCCGGCCGAAACAAAGAAATACTGTTGTTTCAAACGCAGGAAACGTCCGTGCTCGGTAGAATCATCCGGGTATACGTTTTGACAGATCTCGCGTACTTCGGTGATGTATTGACGGAAATCTTTATTGGCCGGGAGTATTTCCGAAGCTTCGGCACTCCACAGGCGCAATGTATTGGTCGTATCGGTCGATTTACCGACGATCGGCATATCATACGGTACAGCGGTTACGTGTTCGGCATCTACATGCGTGTAGACGATCTCGCCTTTGTCGTTTTTCTTCATTTCGATGCGACCCCAAAATCTGACTTCAATCGAATGTTTTGGTTTGCGAACTTCCCAGACATTTCCAAGCCGCAGCCATTGATCAGGTACTTCTACCTGATTTCCGTTAACGATCTTCTGACGGAAGAGTCCGTATTCATAACGTAAGCAGTTACCGTGTCCCGGTAACGAGAGTGAAGCCAACGAATCCATAAAACAGGCTGCCAAGCGGCCTAAACCGCCATTGCCGAGTCCGGCATCCGATTCCATGTTTTCAAGCTCGTTGATATCGATCTCCAGCTCGGAGAGTCCGTCTTTGACCACATCATAGATTCCGAGATTCATCAGATTGTTAGTTAACATTCTTCCGATCAGAAACTCCATGGAAAAATAAACCATTTGCTTGGCCTTCAGATTAGCTGCTTGTTCCTTGCTTGCTTTCCAATGGATCGAAGCATAGTCACGCACCATTTCTCCTAAAACCATATATCTCTCAGTCCGATGGGACTGTTCTACCGAACGTCCGTATGTTTCAACGACGCGTTGGGTGAAATCTCGTTTGAACTCAAATTTATCTTTAAACATATAGTCCTCCTAAAGGTTCGTTTGCCATTTTAACACTTTTAGTGTGATTTTACAATTCGGTCTTGCGTGTCTGCCCTTTTTCATGTTCAAACATCAGTGCCGCAAACGGTGCGATGCGACATTGAATACTATGATGATAACCGTGATCACCTATCGCTTCGGTTTGGATCGGTTGGAAATTACACATGTTGCATCCATCATAAATATCCTTTTCAGTATTGATCAATTCAGTGTATGTACCTTCCATCGGAACTCCGATACGGAAGTTTTCATACGCTACCGGCGTCATGTTCAAGATAATTACGACCATACTCTTCTCATCTTCGCGGATATACGAATAAATGGACTGTTGCGAATTGTCTGCATCGATCCAACGGAACCCGTTATGCGTAAAATCAAAACGGCTCAAACAACTGTGATAGCGATAGATCTGATTCAAGTCCCGCATATAACGTTGAAACATACTATGTTTCTTGTAGTCCAATAAAAACCAATCTAACTCAAGATTCTCATCCCACTCTCTGAAATGAGCGAGCTCATTTCCCATGAAGTTCAACTTCTTGCCGGGATGCGAAAACATATAAAGATAAAGATTTTTGACTTGCGAGAACTTCTGTCCGTAATCGCCCCACATCTTATTGATGATGGTACCCTTACCGTGCACGACTTCATCATGTGATAACGGTAAAATAAATTTCTCCGAATAGAAATAAGCCATTGAAAAAGTAAGATCATGGTGGTGATAAGCCCGATAGATCGGATCCGTCGAATAGTATTTAAGCGTATCGTTCATCCATCCAAGATCCCACTTATAATCGAAACCCAGTCCCATTTCATAGGTTGAATGGGTGACTTTCGGGAAATCAGAAGAATCTTCGGCCATCAGGATCACATTCGGATGACGTTCATTGAGATAAAAGTTCATGCGGCGCACAAACGCCAATGCACCTTCATTCACACCGCGATTCTTATTTCCGTGCCAATAAATGATATTACTGACGGCATCCATGCGCAATCCATCGATATGATAGGTTTCCAACCAGAAACTGGCCGATGACATCATAAAACTGCGGACTTCTTCTTTCCATAAATCAAAATTCATGGTTCCCCATTGGCTGTTAGCATCCTGATCACTTGAATATTCATATAAGTTTGTACCGTCAAAACGGTATAGACCGAAAGAATCTTTCACGAAATGAACCGGTACAAAATCCAACAGAACACCGATATTATTGACATGGAGTTTGTCGACAAACTCCATAAATTGTTTCGGCGTACCATAGCGGCTTGTGACTGAAAAGTAACCATGTGCCTGATAACCCCATGAACCATCAAACGGGTGTTCGGTGAGTGGCATCAGTTCGATGTGGGTATATCCCATTTCTTTGAGATAAGGTACCAACTGTTCGGCAATTTCATCATATTGCAGCCACGTGACCGCATCTTTTTTACGCCAACTGCCTAAGTGCAATTCGTAGATATTCATCGGTTCTTGGACATGTTTGCTTCTGCGACTTGTCCACAAAGCATCACTCCAAGAATACCCTTTTAAATTTGTAACAAGGGAACACGACTTAGGACGCATCTCACTGGCCAACGCATATGGATCACTTTTTTCGACCCAACTTCCATCTGCCTGTTCGATATTATATTTGTAGAGGGTCCATTCGAGCACATTGGCTACGAAACAGCTCCAAATTCCGTTATCTGTTGTACATTGCATTTCAACCGGTTCAGACCAGTAGTTAAAAGAGCCGACTAACAGTATCCTTCTGGCACCCGGCGCATACACAGTAAACCGTACTCCATTAACACCTTCATAGGTGAAATGTGCTCCGAAAATCTGGTGTGCATCCAAACAATGACCGGCATGAAAGCTTTCGATAAGCGTGCTTTGCGTCATAGTATGATCCCCCTTGTGGTTAGTCTCATTGTACTTGATTTGACTTACAGTGTCAAAATCTACCCAGCTTATCGATGTGAATGAAATCGTTTACATTGGCTTGTATGTGTTGTTCTTTTCTGTCAAAGAAACCACACATATTCGATAAATCCATCTACTAATTCAATTTCTAGATAAATTAAAAGGGTTCTATAATAAGTATTGGGGTAGAAGTCATCTAAGAAAAAATGAAGGACATAAGAAACAATTTTCGATACAATGTATTCGCCAAAACACCATTGAAAGGAAACGTTCGTATGCGAGTTCTGAAAGAGTTACCTAACAGTCTGCGTATTTACTTTAAGAAATGCCGGATCTTCCTCGCATTCAATTAAAAAGGAACTCTCATTTCTGAGAGTTCCTCATTAAACTCCTCTCATTCTATCGGGTTACCCCAACATTTGACATAGAGCCTATTTTTTTAACTCGTGAATAAAACTTTTTCCGTTTTGCGGGGTTGCGCAACCAAACCAATCACATACGCTGGCACCAACATCCGACATAGTTAAATGCGTTCCGATATCATTACCTTGTAAACTCGAATTATAGATGAGCAAGGGTACATATTCGCGTGTATGACGATTATGACCGATCTCCGGATCATTTCCATGGTCAGCCATGATCAGCAGGATGTCTTCGTCGGTCAATAGGGGCAGCATTTCCCCGATTTTACGATCAGCGATTTCTAAAATTTCTTTATACCAACGTGTATTCATACTGTGCCCGGCCAAATCCGTTTCCTGAACATTTGTGCAGATGAATCCATTCTCCATCGAATTGATTTCATCAATTGTCAATTGCAGCACTTCTTCGCTGTCTACGCAGGATATACTTTTACCTTTTGGGTTAGCAACAATATCGGCAACTTTTCCTAATAAAGTCACACTAATTCCCGCTTCACTGAGAATCGATGGTGCTTGAACTTTCGCATCAACCCCATAGCCTAGGTGAAGAACTTTATAGCCTTGCAGGTATGATTTTGTTTTTACCGCAACATTACCGATATATCTGCCTTCTTTGACTTCCTGTGCAGATAAGATGTCTTCGATCGTATTGCCTGTCCCACCAAAGGGTATGACCCGGTTTAAGGTAACGCATCCGCGTACCACGCGTGCGATTTCCATCAATTTATCAAACTGTATGAAATCAAGCGGTGCTATGCAATTGATCGCCTGTCCCAAATCAGAGTCGATATTGTCGGAAACTGTTACATAATCTTCAACCAAGAAATATTTCAGCTCGGGAGTTCCAATTTCCTGCACTTTGTATCCCGCTGAACTCAGCGCATTTCTGATGGGTTCGAGTTGATCGTTGATTCTTTGAAGAACAGGTTTTTTTGGCTTCGTACCCATGATCTCTTGATGCCCCATAAAAGTATCGGCGCCATCGTGCATCAGCGCACTGCGCCCGAAAACAGCCGTAGAACTAAATTTCATTGATTCAGATTCAAACCCTGCTGCGTTCATCAATCCCATTTTCTCCAATGTCGGAAGTTTTAAGTCAGGATAGACTTTGATGATACTGCCAAGCGTGTTCGCATTGATATCAGTTGGGCGGGAAAGAGCGGAATCTTCCATCGCACCGATACCGAAACCATCCAACACGATCACAATGAACTTACTCATAATTGGAAGCCGTGAGCGTCATATAGTCCCAGTAATTTCGGTTCTGATGATTCGGTGTCAATCAAAGCGACCTGACTGCGGGTTGTGAATATTTGGGTTCTGAAACAGCAAATGACGGTTGATCCGACCGGATAAACTCCGTCCAGTCGTAATGTGTAATCGATATTATCATCTGACGGTGCTTCGATTTTCGCATATGATCGTTCATTTTGATTATTAACGATCAGTGCGTTTGACATGTGTGATCGCCTGTAATGGCCGCCACCGTAGACATAACTTCGTTCTTGAAAAGGATGCGATACTTCCGAAACATAAACGAGAGCGGGTCTTTCTAAATCAAAATGGTCGGCATGGTACGGTGTGGTTCCTGTCAAAGCATGTCCGGGTTCAACCGTAGTAGCATGGTTATCATACGCAAGTTTCATACTGTTCGCGGTGTTAGAAGAAGGTGTATTTACTTCGGTGATTGTACAACCTAAAACTTCAAGTCGTGCTTTGGCACGCAACAATAATTCAAAGTTAGGCGTCGTCTCGATTTTTTTGGATTCGTCATTATACAACATACATGGAAACGCCGTAACTCCCGCGATTCGAATATTGGCTAATGTGTTGGCCGCGGCAACAACCGCATCAAGTTCGGAATAACTGAATCCACTCTGCTGGCCGTCATAGATCAGACAGTTTTGATCTCCCATTTTAATCGTTACGGATTGGATAATTCCGATTTCTTGCGCTATTTCATTGATTTCCTGCATTTTTTCAACCGAGTACACAGTAAAATATTTGACTCCGTACGGGATTAATTGTTTTAACACTGATTTCGGAGTCTGAACAAGATGCCCCACATTCCACAATTTCAGGTTATTCTTTGCAAGATATAGAGCCTCACGAAAGTCGACTGTCACAGCTCCGTCATAGCCCATATCTTCCAGTTTATGGCATATATCAATATTCCGGCCGATCTGCTTACTCATGTATAAGCAAGTGAGCTCGTATTTTCTTGCTTCGGCTAAAATCATTTTTGCATTTTCAAGAAGCGTAGTGACATCAATCACATAAGTATCAGGCTGTATAAGTTCTTGTTTGTGTAGTAAAATAGCTGCATCAACCAATCTTGGATTACGCTCAAGTATTTTATTTAAGAACATGATTCTCCTTCTTTCTTCACTAATTCCATACTCTCACTCAAAATACGCATGACAGTGATGGATCCGCTTCTCATTGGATTGATTCGGATCATCCGTTTTTTCAATGTTATATCAGCTTTCAAAAAAGTACCTGATACTCGATAGAACATAGGAACAATCTCATATTTCGATTCAGCTCCGACTGGGTGAGGAGCAGCCCCTAATTGTTGAGCAAAGAACAAAACACGCTCGGCGATCTCTTCTTCAAATTCAACCAAAAGAACTTTAGACTGTGCATTGGCAAGAAACGCTGATTTTACGCCGGGAAGTTCGTGATTATTGAGTCGCTTGCAACATTCTTCTCCGACTTCAGCTTGAATTGCCAATGATACCGGAGCGTAGACCATTCCACGCAACACTTCCAATGCTTCGAATCCTTGCACTTGACTGCCTCCGGAATAATTAATCTTATTGATTTTGTCGCAGTAGATCTTTTTACCGACAACTGCCCCAATGCCTTCCGGACCTAAAAGTTTGAACGTTGAGAAACAAGAAAGATCAGCTCCGCATTCAACTCCGATTTTCGCAATTTTCATAACCGCATAATTGTCATCGACGATGATCGGCAGATTGCAGGATGACTTGAAATTCATTATTACTTTATTTAGATCATAATGGTCGCTTAACATCTGGCGCGTCGTTTGGATCAGTATGAAATCAAGATCCGACGACTGACATGCCTTTCGACATGCTTCAGTGTCATGAAAATCAACGGGAACGGTATGGATCTGCATCATTTCGAAGGTGCTTTCCGTCGTTGAATAGACCGGTGCAGTATGTACAAGCACATTTCGCTGAGTGCCGACACAAGCCGCAAAACCATAACGAAGAGCCCCTGTTCCGGCTCCGCGAATCAATACGGCACTTTCGGTACCGAAATAGCGGGCCAATACTTTCTCTACTTTCAAAGTCGTCTCCGGCTTATTATAAGGTGATTTCACTCCCAGATCTCCAAGATCCAGTAGTTCAAGCCCTTTGAATTCCTTACACATACAATCGATCAAACTGAATTGTTTTTCCTTCGCTTCATCAATTGAGATCGATGCCAGCGGAAATGTGGTAGTTGTCATAGAGATCCTCCTAGAAATCTGTTGGGATTATCGACCAGTAGTTGTTTCAAATTCGAATCGCTGAGTCCCATTTTTTTTAGCCCTTCAATAAACGTGTCGAATAAATAACAGTACCCGATGCCACCGTTACTACGCAAGTGACTCTTGCGGGTGATATCCATGGAAACAAATATTTGTTTTTCATACCCCATGGAAATGAGTTTCATTATCCATTCTTTTCTTATTTCATCGCTTAGATATCCGATCTTACCGATCGTATCAAACCCGACATTGACTCCGGTAGCTAAAAGTTCGACAATTGAGTCGAATTCTTTCTTCAAATCAACATGACTGATAAGTACTTTTCGGAGATCGACATCATTATTTTGAAACAGATGAACTTGATTGATTCCCATTGTCCCTAAGGTGGTGTGAGTTATGATCGGACATCCTGTTTTCTTATGAGCTATGCAAGCTGCAAGAAATACTTTTTCTTCCAAATCAGTGATTTTATCTAAACTACTGCCGATTTCTCCGATAACCGATGCTTTTTTCCCGTTTGAGATCTCATGTTCAATTTCCTGTATCATGATCTCCGCAAGCTGTTCGATCGATAATTGATAAACTTCAGCAGGTAAAAATGGTTCTTTATAATAACCGGTAGAAACGATTATGTCGATCCCGGTACATTTTTCGAGTTTTGTGATTTGAGAAATATTGCGGCCCATACCGCGGTTGGTACACTCGACAATTCTGTCAACACCTCTGCAATGCAGTTCGTGCATTTCGTCAACTGCCATATCCAATACATCTAAATAACAGTCAGCATCTTTTTTGGGTCCGGACAGGTCAATATGCATGTGTTCGTGAATAAGAGTGATCCCTTTCACAATGATTGAACCTCCTCACTGTCTTTGTAACTTAAGCAGTGAATCAAGTGTAACAAAATGTATCCTTCCTCTTCTTCGGGAACCGGAAAGCGCTGTATCAGAGATGAAAGCATTTCTTGAGCTCGATGGTTATTGGGATCATTGATGATCTGTTCCATTACAAAATCAGAAATGGGCTCAATCAACTGTTTGTTTTTGTTTCGGTAAAACATACTGACCAAATGAGTGATCAAACGTTCTGCCGATTCATCGCTCATGATACACTGGTACTCTTCTTCATAGATAAGACACAAGCCTTGGATGCGTTCAGATTCTTCTTCCGAGATCATCTGAGCATTCATAAATATTTCTAAACGTTCTTGAATTGACATTGGACTCCTTAATAACGCGGCATCATTTTCCCGTGGGCTACCAGATGCTGGATACTCAAAACGGTATTTACATCGATCAGTTGTTTTAACAAGACACAGAGCTCATTCGAATTTCTGTTCGCAACAACAACGGCGATCGTATCGTTTTCATCGATATCATTGATTGGAACATAATGAATGCCGGAATAGGATTCTTTGATTTCATCCTCATTCCATACTGCAGCGTCGATCTCTCCATTTTTAACTTTATTCAGAATTTGATTGTAATTAACATTGATATAGCGTACTTTTTTATTCTTGGTTACTAAATAAGTCAGATTGGTCTGATCGATAGAGTCAGTATCAATACCAACTCGCATGCCGTCTTCGATCAAATCATTTTCATTATCAGCGAACACGATTACGTGGTTGCTGAGATATGACTTAGGACCGAAATCTTTGATGATTTCGATTTCTGTATTATTTTCCAAACTGTCCATAGCAGCCATTTTAGATATCAGCGCAAAATCATAGCGGCCTTCCATTAAGAGCGAAACTCTTTTACGTGCTCCGCGCATGTAAGCTAGGTTCACCGGAATTCCATATTCGTTTTCCATAGCGGAGATTAGTCCGGTCGCCAAACCTTCATAGTGTTTTGAGTAAGGTAAGGGCATAACTCCGACCAATGAAGAGACATTCGCAAACTCAAGCAGGATTTTCATATTTTTTTTGATTAGAAACGTTCCTAGATGACCTCTGGATTCAAGGGTGATTGCTTCAGTTGATTGTAAAAGTTTCAGTGCATTCTGTAATGTTCCGCGAGCTACATTTGTCGTCTCGGACCATTCACTGAATGTAGGAATTTTTTCCCCTTCATTGAGTTGAATGAATTGTTTAGCTAGTTCCATGGATACGAGTCCATTTTTATTCATGATTAATTGCTTTACATCGCTCATGGCACATAACCCTTCCTATTGTATGAATATAGAGGAAGAGTAACTCTTCCTCTATATAAAATATACACGATTTATTTAACGATTGGGAACAAACCGATTAAATGCAATACATTAACGATAATACCAATCGAAATTGCACCGATCGGACCAATTGCCATCGTTGACAACGGTTTCTTCGATACTTGATTTAAACAGTACAAACCAATGACCCAGATATAACCGATATTCGGAGCTATGGCGTTTGCTGCCAGCATACCACCGACCAAGAGAGCAACTTCCAATACTTTACTCATTGAAGTACGTGTATTATCGCCGAGATCTTTCATTCCGGGGAAACGATCCATACCTTTAGCAATATAACCTAACAACATAACTTCCACAACCATGATCAAGGCACCGGCGAAGAATGAGCCAACTAATCCCATGATACCCATATTAACCAATAATAATGCTGGAACATAGTTCATTTTTGTTCCTTCAGGTGAGTATACACCTGAAACGATTGCCGTAGTCATTACTAGCGGGATAAATCCTAATGCTCTGCCTAATGCAACCATGGCTGCTTCTGTATATAAGCCATTTGCTGTTAATGTCAGCGATGCAGGGCCTTCAGCAACTATTAGTAACGTACAAGCTAATGCGGTGATACCACTGCTTAATGCGAGCAGCCAGATATTCTTTTTGATTCGATCAATATTTTTTTCGAAAATTGCGAATGCATTTGACACTCCGCCATCACTGGCTTTATTGGTCATACCGGCAACGACCACCATCGCAATGATACCGACTAACAATGCCATTCCATCAGAACTTAACGAAATTGTTACGCCATTGACGACGAATTTTCCAAATAAGGCAGTCACTTGTTTCACCAACATGATTACGCCTAATGCGATAAAGCCTTTTTTGACCCCAGCTTGATAAGCAATCGCAATTGCCGGGAACACGCAGAATGACAGAACGATCAGATCGCCAACTGAACCCAGTTTTCCGGTGAAATCAATTGGAAGAACTTTAAATAGATCAATTACACCTTGCATACCGAATAATAACAATACACCAAACGCTGCACCAACGGCAGTTGACATCCATTTACCTTTAAAATCGTCCTTGAACATAGTTCCGAAGATATCACATGCAAGTAGGATCGTATGTATTAAGATGATTTTACCTGCGATTGAGGTAGGTAATCCAAAACCGATTACTAAACCGAATGACAATGCGAAGCTTGTTGCGAATAATGTTCTGCGATCCATTAATCCATTGAAGTATTGCGGATAGACAGGACGTAAACCATCATGAAAAACTGCAATGTTTTGGTTAGCGAGATAAGAAGCAATACCCCCCAAAGCCGCCATAACTAGAATCGTAAGCGCATTGATTTGAAAAATCATTCTCTTTCCTCCTTATTTCTTGAGAATTTCATTCAATAACACCGGTATGACTTTTTCAGCATCGTTGTTAACAAATCCGAATGCTTTCTTTCCATCCCGAACTGCTTTCCTAATCTCTTCTTCTCCCATAATATGTCCAGGAATACTGACTGATACACAATACTGTGGGCCAACCAGACCGATTGCCATGGCAAGTGCTCCGCCGGATCCGGTTGCACATGAACCAAAATAGTATTGAGCTTGATTCATTTGAACAGCCAATGCAGCTTCAATGTCACTTTTGATTGACACTTCTACTAATCCTTGTCCGTATTTTTGAATCAAATTGGCAATGGCTTGTTTATCCATCTGCCCGCCTACAACGATTTTCAACATGTTTTCCTCCTAATACAATATACAGTATTTTGTATATTTTCATTATTACTCTTCAGTTATGGCTTGTCAATAGAAAGCGTTATCATTTTTATAATAATCGATCACGATCAGTAATTGATTTAAAATAATGTTTAAGTAGTTAGTACGTCATGTGGAATATCGCAAAGTTCAGATATGATCATCCCGTAGTAGCATAATATAAAAATGATCTTCGATATCTTAATCATCAGTCCGTAACTCAAGTAAAATCAACGAGAATGATTTTGGCATACAACTCGAATACAGGATGTTTGAATTCATTCAGGATCTCAAGAAAGCGGAAAGTTCAAAGCAGAGTTGATCGATTATATCGACTATAACAATACCAAACGGATCAAAAGTAAATTTAAAGGACTGAGTCCGGTTCAATACCGAATTCAGTCCCAGATATTTACTTAAGATAAACTGTCTAAGATTTGGGGTTCACTTCATTTCTGAGAATCCCTCGTTAAACTCCTCTCATTCTATCGGGTTACCCCAACATTTGACATAGAGCCTGTTATTAAGCGATTTCTTTGTTTACTGCTGCACTTAGACGTTCAAACTTCTCAGTGGATTCTTCAGCACTTTTACCGACGACACAGTAATAAAATTTGCATTTCGGTTCAGTTCCCGAGGGGCGGATTGCGATCCAACTGCCATCATCAAGATAGTACTTGATGACATCGGAAGACGGAAAATCAAGTTTTGTTTCTTTGCCGTTTTCTTTTCGAATCGATTCTTTATAATCTTCCATGGCAACAACTTTGATCCCCGCAAATGCTTGGATATCAGTTGTTTGGAAATGATTGATGATTTCTTTGATGCGCAGTGATCCTTCTTCACCTTTCAATGAAAGAGCGACCTGACTTTCCTGATACCAACCGTAGGTACGGTAAAGATCATGAAGGACATCAACTAATGTCTTTCCCAGATTTTTGTAATAGGTGATACATTCTGCGATCAATAAACAGGATTGGACTGCATCTTTGTCTCTGACAAACGGTTCAACCAAATAACCATAACTTTCTTCATAACCGAAAACAAAATTTTTCTCATGAGTCACTTCGTATTTCGCGATTTTCTCTCCGATAAATTTAAATCCGGTGAGTGTCTTTTCGGTTTCAACATGATAATGATCAGCAATCTTCTCTCCCAAGTCCGAAGTAACCACGGTATTAAACATTACAGGGTTTTCAGGCATCGTTCCCAATTCTCGTTTTGTTGAAAACAGGTATTCCAACAAGATTGATCCCGTCTGATTACCGGTCAATAAGATGTATTCGCCTTTATGCAAGACGACAACACCCACTCTGTCGGCATCCGGATCAGTACTCAATGCCGCATCGGCACGATGTTGCTTCGCAACTTCAATGGCCATATCATATGCAGCCCGTTCTTCCGGATTCGGTGTTTTGGTATTGCTGAAGAAAGGATCCGGTGTACATTGCGCTTCGACTGGGTATAAGTGATAACCGGCTTTAGCCAATACTGCTGTGACCGAATGAAAAGCGGTACCGTGCTGCGGAGTGAAAACGATTTTAACATTGTCTTTATTTTGCATAGGACGATTTTGTATTTGAAGAACACGTTTGAAATAAGGACGATCGATTTCATCATCGATCCAATGGATCAAACTGTTCTGCTCTTTGGTAAGTTGAACATCGATTGCCAATTCATCTTCAATGGCATTGATATAGTGAATGACCTGATCGATCAGATGAGGTACCAATTGACACCCCTTATCGTCATAGACCTTGTAACCGTTATACTCTTTCGGATTATGGGAAGCAGTAATAACAATTCCGCCGATACAATTCAACTGACGAACCGCATAAGACAATTCAGGAGTCGGACGTAATGAAGTAAACACATACGAAGAAATATCAAACATCGCCAAAACGCGGGCCGATTCGGTTGCGAATTCTTTGGACATCGTACGATTATCATAAGCAATTGCGACACCGCGCTTACCGGCATCCGTGTATTGGAGCAGATACTTCGCAAATGCCACATTGGCTTTACGAATCGTATAGATGTTCATACGATTAGGACCGGCACCTAAAAGTCCGCGCATACCCGCTGTTCCGAATTCCAGACTTGTGTAAAACGCATCCTGTAATTGAAGAGGCGTGTAACCTTTCAACACTTCACGAAGTGTTGGTTCTAACGAAGCAAAAGTTTGCCAGTGATTTATTTTATCATCAATCATCAGGTTAGCCCTCCTTTGGATAATAAAAAGAAGATGGACTCATCTTCTATTTTAAGTATCAGTTATTGATTACGCAATGACTTTTTGTGTGCGTAAAACTTCTTCGATCGTACCAACCGCAACTTCTTCGTCTTCGCCTTCACACGAAATAACGACTTCGGATTGAGTAGGGATGCCTAATGACATAACACCCATAATGGATTTCATGTTAACCGAACGGCCTTTGAACGATACTTTCACTTCACATTTAAACTTGCTTGCAGCATTCACAGCTACCGTTGCCGGGCGTGCATGCAGACCTACTGGGTCAATTATCAATACAGAAATTTGTTTCATATTAATGCCCTCCTGCTTTCTGTTCTCATTTTACCTTATTTTATAGACAAATACAACAAATTCCAGGTATTTCCCATTGAGTATTGTGTGATTTTTCACAGGTTTGTAAGCGTTTTCAATGCATCTTTGATAAGTCTGATACCGCTGAGTGCCCGATGTGATGAAGCAATGCTTACCGGAGAGCACAATAGTGCTTTTTCGAGTGTCGAGCGATATTCGGTAACCGGACAATCCAACTCCGGAATCAATCCAGTACCTTCATCTCCGATATTATCACCGATAAAGAGGATTTGAGACAGCGAATCATAAATCATGATACTGTCGACTGTATGCCCAGGTGCAAAGATACAACGCAAGCGATCATCGATCAATTTCTCGTCGATCATAGTTCGATCTGATTTTCTGAAAGTAATACTGCCTTCCGCTAACTGTCCGTTCTCCGCAACGGATTTCGCAAATGTCTGCGAAACCAACGAATCACATAACGGATGAGCAAAAATGTGTTCGAATTCGATAGCCCCACTGCCCCATACGTGATCAAAATGATGATGGGTAACGATCAAGATGTTTGATTTACCTGAATCAGTGAAGGGAAGAAAGTCGGTGATCGAGTCCTTACCGAGACCGCTGTCGATAAATATATTATGTTTATCGGTGATGATCAGATGAGTATTCAAATACCATGAGGTATTTTTAGGATGAACGGTACGTTGGTAAACAGCGTCATGGATTTGCTGAATCATAGTGATTTGCGCACAACGGCCGTTTCTCCGTCTTCTTCGTAGATTTTAAATCCTGCTTTTTTATACATGGAAAACGGTCCTTTATGGTTATGTGCCGGTGATTCTGAATCGACATAAGGATAAGCTTCGATGATGTCGATACCTTCCGATTTTAATTGTTTTTCAACATGATTTAAAAGTTGTGTCGCGATGCCCTGATGGCAAAATTCGGGATCGACGGTAATACAAACAATAGAAGCGATCGGATTGATTTGGTCTTCACGGTTTACGCGATAATTAAGACTTGCGTAGTTCGTTCGTAAGTCGACACCCATCCAACCGACAACGCCATTATTTCCATAGGCCAGATATCCGTTGAGGATTCCTTTTTTGATCCAGTCGATACTATCATTACGGTTTTGCGAAATAGAGCGCTTCGACCATGTTTCTCGTTCACAGTGACTGTAGACACAGTAACATCCTGCCCAATTCGGATTATCTGAAAAAGCTCGTTCTTCAAAAAACTTCAGATAATCATCGATCCGATCCACATTCAGCTTATGAATAGTAATGTCCATATTTTCACCCCTATAGTATTATTATACGCCACAATAAGTTAAAAAAAACAGCCTTTTGGCTGTCATTTATGATAGGTTTGACCGGATAGTATCTTGAAACTTCGATAGATCTGTTCGAGCACAAGCAGACGTACTACCTGATGCGGAAATGTGCAGTCAGATAGTTTCCAACACCAGTTTGCCCGTTGTCGGAGTGTTTCTGATACGCCGAGCGATCCTCCGATCACGAAAACCAGAGAACTGGAAGATTGGGTAAAATAATTGTCGATTTTTTTTGAAAGGTCGACCGAGCTTACACTCTCACCTTTTAAGTCTAAAAGAATCACCGTATCATCGGCTTTGATTCGACTCAACAACTTATCGGATTCCTTTTTGATCACTTGTTGATTCATCGAATCACCATCTGATGTAGGATAATCCTCTGTTTCTTCAATTATACATTTATGAAAAGGCTGTAATCGTTTCAGATATTCACCAATCAGCGAAGCCATCGCCTTTTCTTTGATTTTTCCTACGCAAAGAATTCGAATCATTGGAGAGTAACCGTTACTTTGACTATTTTACTGTCACGGCTGACTGTTATTTCAACTTTATCTCCGACTTTCTTCGTATAAAGTATCTTGCGGAACTGTTTGAACGATGTAATCTGCGCTCCATCGAAATAAGTGATGATATCACCGACTTTGAGTCCAGCTTGAACAGCAGGGCCAAGATCGGTCAAACTTGAGATATATAATCCGGATGTCAGATCCAATTGGATCCCATAGTAACTCTTTTGATAAACCGAAAGTTCGTCAAGACTTACTGCCGAAATACCGACGACCGGGCGAATGACTTTGCCGGTTTCCTTCAACTGCGTAATAATCGGGATAACTTCATTGATCGGAATCGCAAAACCCATTCCTTCGACAGTACTGTCCGCGATCTTCATCGAGGTGATACCGATCAACTCGCCGGCCATATTGATAAGCGGACCGCCGCTGTTTCCGGGATTGATGGCTGCATCGGTCTGAAGAACGATACTGTCCCAATCATCGACACCGTCGCCATCCAGATCAACAGCTACAACACGATCTTTACCGGAGATGATCCCCATCGTTACCGAACCCTGAAACTCAAGTCCAAGCGGACTTCCGATCGCTAATACATATTCACCGACTTTGACCAATGATGAGTCACCTGAAGTGAATGCTTTTACATCGAAATCAATCGTTACTTCAAGTAATGCTAAATCTGTATAAGTGTCTGAACCGACTAACTTAGCGGTCAATTGTTGTCCGTTAGCGAAAGTAACTTCGATTCCGGTCGATTCGGCAATGACATGATTATTCGTAATGATATAAGCCTTTTTATTTTCAACACTGTAAATCGCGCCGCTTCCAGTCGCATACACTTGTCCATCCACCAATGAAGTAACGCCGACCACTTTTTCAGTTGAATCAGCGACGACTTTCGTCACATCCGTTGTGAACTGTGTAACTGTCTGATTGATAATTTTGGTATCCGATGTGTTTGTCTCAGAAGTTTGATTCTCCTTTAACTGTACCAACTCAAAGGTGAGTACTCCATTCCAAATCAAGAGTACTGTCGCTGCTATATACGTCCATTTTTTCATCTTGCAAGCCTCCTACCAGTAGTTCAAATTGCTTGGCACAACGAATTGAGATCGTTGATGAGTAGGACGGATGGGTGTTATATAATTTTTCCATCAGCGTCGTTCTGGCCAGTAGTTCCGTATTCGCTTCCTCTGATAAATGAGCCAATACGATCTCTTTGGTATTATCACTGATCACACGTGACAGAATCAGAGCACTGTCTTCGTTGCACAGATGTCCGCTGTCTGAAAGAATTCGATGTTTGATGTAAACCGGTCTGAATGTCGCCATCAGTAATTCGGGATCATGGTTACTTTCGAATATATAATAGTCAGCACCTTCAATAAAACGGTAATCTTGAGAGCGCACATAGCCGGTATCGGTCATGTAGACAAGTTTTTCGTTATTGTGAGTGATGATATATCCGACTGTACTTCCGGAATCATGAGATAACGGTAACGGCAGTATTTCCACATCCTTGATCATGAAGGATTGGTAAGGCGTTACATGGATCATGTCCGGGCGTGATTCGATCTCAAACGGAGCGTAAACAACGGCTTCTTTAAACATTTTTATCTGACTGATATGGTCGGAATGACTGTGCGTAATCAATAAACCATCGACCTGAGAATAGTCTACTTCAATATTGTGAAAACTATGTGTCAGGTGCTTTTTTGTTGATCCGCAATCGATAACAATCCGTGTTTCTCCTAGTTGAATAACGCTGCAATTGCCTTTTGAGCCACTTGCGAGCACTGAGTAGATCATATTAACATCCCAAGTAGCGACAAGGATTTACCGGTGTCCCATTAACGATAATCATAAAGTGAACATGCGGACCGGTCGCATAACCTGTCATACCGATCTTACCGATGATTTCACCTTTCTCAACGACAACTCCTGCTTTAAAGAATGCCGGTCTCGACATATGATTGTATTTGGTCATCAAACCGTTGTTATGATTGATGATGATATAGTTACCTGAAAGACCGTCATAACCTGTTTGATAAACAACACCGCGGTCTGCCGCATATACATTGCCGTATAGATTGTAGCGATTCTGCATATCCAACCCATTATGCCCTGAATAGCATCCGAAACGGCATGTAATGGAAGGATTATCGACCGGCCAGCGGAATTTACCGGAACCTATGTTAGGTATGATCATTGTGCCGACTCTGATAACTTCGCGAATCGGTTGCTTGATGATGATCGAAGAAATCTTTTCACCGCCGGTGAGTACTCCGTTGATCCAAGTATCTTTATATTTGACGTTTGCATATCCATCTTGTTCGTTTGTTTGCGTAACACGACTACCTTCACGCAACGAAGGATCATTGACATACTGTGTAGCCGACGCATAAACAACTTCTTTGGTCAGACGTTCACGGGTGACTACGACTGTTATCGGCGAATCGAAATATGTAACATTCAACGTTGAACCTACTTCAAGGATCTGCGTTGTCGATTTCAAAACATCATTGTTGATGGTTACGATCTGCTGCGCAGATAAACCTGTCTTAGAACCTACACCTTCGACCGTATCATATTGCTGAACAGTATAGGTCTTTTTAGCTAAACCATATCCATAACTGAGGAAATAGATGATTGCATTCTTATCCATCAAAATTTTGGACTGCGGAGCCAAACTCTTTGATACCGTTGTTGTCTGCAATACACTGATTCCAATCTCGCGGTCTCCGTATGTATTTAATTCAGCCGGAAGTTGCTTATTTTTGATCAGTTCCAATGAACTCTGAGAAATGAAATTCAACAAATATTGTTCTTTGGCCACTTCGAAATCATTGATGTTCTTCACATAGATAACAGCGCCGTTGGAAAACTCGATCTTTGTAGCTTCCACCGAGAATAAATCATTTTTCTTTAGATAATCAAAAATCTCTGCGTCTTTGTTTTCATACGTAGAGTAACTTTCTTCACTCGTGATATACACATCTTCGCCCAAACCAATATTGGTATTGGGAAAATTGACTTTATAAGTTTCTTTATATACTTCCGCCAGTAACGATGTGATTTTCGATGTATCGGTAACAATACCGATCAACTGTTGCTGGTAATACATTTTATTGATCTTGTGGGGTGTTGCTTCCACGGTAAGTACAGCTTGGCTGACAACGGCAGCTTCTTCAAGCGCGATCGCCGTATAATCCACAGAAGTGAGGTTAAACGAGGATTGCAGTGCCACGACCATAATACTCAACGCCAATGCCAGTAATATCGGGAGGATTTTTTTCATTTTTATGCTCCTTTCGGCGTACTGTTCTCGGCGTAATTATAGAACGAGTTGATTTCCCGTTCGAATGCCAGATCAATCGTCTTCGTCGCACCATTACGATGTTTAGCGATACTGATTTCAGTTTTCTCGTTTTTTGTCTCTTCTTCTGCATGATTATAATATTCATCACGATACAAGAACATGACGATATCGGCATCCTGCTCCAAAGCCCCGGATTCACGCAAATCACTCAACATAGGACGTTTATCGGTACGATGTTCAACGGTACGGGATAGCTGTGAAAGAGCAATGACCGGAACCTTGAGTTCACGTGCCAACGCCTTTAAACTTCTTGAAATTTCGGAAACTTCTTGTTGGCGGTTTTCACTGTTGCGTCCACTGCCGGTAATCAACTGAATATAGTCGATGACGATCAAACACAATCCGTGTTCGGATTGTAGCTTACGACACTTTGAGAAGATTTCGGCAACGCGTACACCCGGACTGTCATCAATAAAGATTTTTGCCATTTTCAGGTCGGTCGCAGCTTCATTCAACTGGTTCCATTCATTATTCTTCAAAAACCCGGTACGCAGATTGCTGCCCGGAATACGAGATTTAGCAGAAAGCATACGTTGGATCAATTGCTCAGCCGGCATTTCCAACGAAAACAGAGCGACGGCTTGATTATTGATCTGAGCGGCATTCATCGCAACGTTTAACGCGAAAGCGGTTTTCCCCATGGAAGGACGTGCTGCCAAAATGATCAGATCACCTTTCTGAAAACCGGCCGTCACATGATCCAAATCACGATATCCGGTCGCAGTTCCGGTAATGCTGCTACGATTGGCACTCATTTTTTGAATATTCTCCATAACACTTCCGACAACTTCTTTTGCATCTCGGAACTCTCCCGTACGGCGTGTACGAGTGACATTCAGCAATTCTTTCTCGGCTTTATCCATAACATCATCAATATCGCCTGAAGAATTAAATCCTTCCTCGGCAATATTTTGTGCAGTCAAAATCAAATGCCTGAGATATGACTTATTTTGAATGATCTCAATATAGTATTTTGTGTTAGCGGAAGATACCGATGTATCTGCCAATTCCATAATAAAGTCAACGCCGCCGATTTGTGACAGTAAACTCAAATCATTGCATCGTGCGATCAGCGACGGTCCATCGATCGGTTTTCCTTCTTCCTGTAACATCATCATAACTGTGAACAGCTTCTTGTGCGCTTCAGCAAAAAAATCTTCCGCTTTCAATCCTTGTTCAACGGTTATCATTACTGCACTGGGATAGACCAGCATACTTGACAGAAGCGCTTGTTCGGCTTCCAGACTGCTGGGTAGTTGTCGGTTCATGGCGGTTACCTCACTTAGATGGGCTGGCTTTTAGATTAACAAGTATCTCGCCGGATACATTTTTATGTAAGTCGATCTTTACACGATTCAATCCTAATGTATTTATCGGTCCATTGTCCACTATTTTTCGTTTATCAATTGAAATCCCATAATTCTTCTGCAATGTTTCCGCAATTTGTTTGGTACTGATCGATCCAAATACACGACCTTTATCGCCTGTTTTGATCTGGAAATCAAGTTTAATGGACGCTAATTTAACTTTTAATGCTTCAGCCGCCGCTTCAACTTCAAGTTCATGATTTTTGCTTTCTTGTTTCTGCTCATCTAAAACTTCAACACTTCTCTTTGTGGCTTCGACCGCAAGACGTCCGCGAATCAAAAAATTACGCGCATAGCCGTCAGCGACTTCGATGATACTTCCCTTTTTACCGACATTCTTCACGTCTTCAAGCAATATTACTTTCATTTTTAGTTTCCTCCTGGTCAAAATATTCATTCAATACGACATCTAACTCTTCTTTAAGTTTGAGCACTGTGGTGTTTTCTCGCTGCAGAGCCGCTGCGGAAAAGTGGCCGCCGCCGCTCATTTTTTCCATTATAACATGAACATTCACTTTCCCTTTAGACCTTGCCGAGATTGCTACCGTTTTATCATCGATCAGCGCGATCACAAACGCCGCTTCCACATCTTTGATCAGCAACATCCCATCGGCTGTTTGCGACAAGATAGATCTCGGAATCGCTTTGTTTTCTTTGACAGCTGCGATGAGAATACCATTTTTCTGTCGCTCCGCATACTTCATGATCAATGTTTTGAGTTCGAAATCATCAAAATCATCTTTCAACAGATCATCGGCTTCATAAGTATCGGCTCCGTATTTCTTTAGCAGTGCTGCTGCTTCAAAAGTACGGGATCCGGTCCGGGTACGGAAACGATTCGTATCGATCAACATACCGGTCAGCATGATCGTCGCTTCTTCGAACGTCATGATCACAGTATTTGTCTGATAGGGAATAAGCTCACTTACCAACTCACTGCATGATGACGCAGAAGACTCTAAATAAACCAAAACAGGATTGAACGTAAAGTCACTGCTCCTGCGATGATGATCGATGACGACCACCTTTCGAGCCTTATCAATAAGAGATGATCCGTTTGATTGCGCAGCGATATGATGATCTACCATAATGACCAGAGTATCTTTACCCAATGTTTCCATCGCTTCCGATTCATTGACGAAAACATGATTCTTATTCAGAACTGATTTATATCTGATTAATGCACCGGCCAATTTCGACTCGATTCCGCCGGATTTGGAGATAATATGAACCGGCTTATCATATGAAGCAACGATCCTGCTTACACCGATGGCCGCTCCCATACAGTCGAAATCCATTTCTTTGTGTCCGACGATAACGACATCACTGGACTGTTGAATCAAATCACGTAACGTCTGTGCGATGACCCGAACACGTACACGGCTTCGTTTTTCTTGGACTTCAGTACTGCCACCCATATATTTGACGTCTTCACCCAATTTTTTGATAGCTATCTGATCCCCACCGCGACTTTGAGCCATTTCAAGCAGATTGTTGACCATTTCTTCCAATTGTTGATAATCGCTCGATCCCCGCGCAAACGCCATGGACAAAGTGATCGCCACATCCATCTCTTGCGCTGTGATACGAATATAGGAAAGAATACTGAATTTTTCATTCATCAATTCTTTGAAGATACGTTCATTTAATACGAGTAAGAATCGATCCGATTTGATTCTGCGCAAAAACATTCCTTTTTCTTTCGCCCATTCGACGACCGGTTGGCGCAGCAATGAATCGATATATGCTATTTTCTGTTCTTCTTCGTATTGCGTGGTTTCTTCGTAATTATCCAAATGGATCAAACCCAGTACCACTTGTTCATTTTCATAAGCAACTTTTAATTCATATTCGGCGGTCACATCTTTAAAAAACAGACATTGTCCGTCTTCTTTACGGGCAATCTGATAATAAGCACCTTCGAATTGTAAGGTGATCGTTTCTTCATCACCCAAAAACAGACTGTTGGTTTCAGGCAACCACGAAGTAATTTTGCGACCGATCAATTCAAGACCGCGCTTTTCGAATAATTCACTTTCCCAAGTGATGACATAATTTTGATCATAGGTCAAAACTCCGACTTGACCGTAAAGGAAGGCTTCCTTGGCATCGCTGCCCAAAACTCGCGAAATACTGAGAACCCGCTTTTTTTGATCCGTCTGGTAGGTTTCCACCAATAACCAAATCAAGATGATATTCACCCCGACTGACAGAAGCGCAAACCAGTCGTATGAAACAGAAAACACAAAACGCAACAGTAAAAATCCGATGATTTCCACCAGTAAGATTACCAAAATTCGAGATTTCAGTTGGGCAAAGTGTTCAAACACGGTTTCACCTCCAGGTAAGCGTAATCACTCGACGTCGAAGATCAGTCAAAATATCCAACAGTCCTAAGACGATATAGAAATAAACAAATCCGACCGGTATCATCAGGAACAACAAGATAAAGATTGCAGGCAGGAAACGTTGTTTGATTTTCTTGGCAAAGATAATGATCAGCACATAAGCATCAAAGAACAGTATCATACTTGAAACAGAAAATATCAAGGTCGTTATCAACGTAATATCAGTCGAAGCCCCCATCCGGTTTGCGATCGCCTGCGGAAACAAGGCGATCAGACATAACCAACCCAACCATTTAGGAAGCATGATTTGACTCAACGGACGCATCGGAAGAACTTTGATTTTTAATCGTTTCATCATCGAAATAGCTGTAATGTGAGTCAATATCGATTGGATCAAGGCTGTCATGAAGATCACCAACGGAAATAGCATCAGCATCGTTTGATAGAGATTCGATGAAAGATCTTTGATTCCCATTGATTCAAAATAGGTGACAGTCAGTTTGATTTCATCGGATATATTATAACCGATAAGACTGGCCAAAAGATAGGTCGACACAAAGTACATAAACGAAGTTAACAGAGTCGTCATGATCATTAACCACTCATTTCCTTTATCTTTGCGTACACCGTAGCCGTACAGAATCCCCAACACGGAAGAAATCGCGACAAAGAAGATCGTTCCCGGTAATGCCAACATAAAACTCAGCAAAATAATCGAGAACGAAACCGGAAGTGCTGCTCTAACCCCATATTTGACTGTATAGAAAATAACAGGAAGCGGTAACAGCCATGCGAAGTAAGAATCAAGCAGTCCGACGGTTTGACGGTTGATCAGCATGAATACTCCCAAGATGGCAATCATCATAGCCCCTTCGGTAATTTTTCGTGTTTGGTTATGCATAGGGAACTCCTTCCAAAGGACAAAACCTCCACCGAATCGATGGAGGTTTAAAAATGCTTAGTCGGCTACGTAAGGCAGCAATGCCATTTGACGAGCGCGTTTGATCGCGGTTGCCAATATACGTTGATATTTCGCGCGGGTGCCGGTTACACGTCTCGGAATAATCTTACCGTTAGCGGAGATAAATCTCTTCAACAGTTCGATATCCTTGTAATCGATTGTGGTGATGTTGTTTTTTGTAAAATAACATACCTTCTTGCGGCCCATTCTTTGTTTTTTAAATGCCATGGTAGATCTCCTTTCTCTAGTTAAAATGGAAGGTCGTCACTGGATATATCCAGGAGCGGGCCTGTATTGAAATCATCATCTTGAAGACTTCCGTTACTGTCTGGATAATATCCGGACTGTTGAGCGGTTGTTTGCTGCGGACGTTGTTCAGATGCTGCTTTTGATTCCAGAAACTGAACAGAGTCACAAAGAACTTCAGTGACATACACGCGTTTTCCGGTAGCGTCATCGTAGCTTCTGGAAGTCAATCTTCCTTCAACTCCGACAAGCGAACCTTTCTTAGCGTATTGTGCCGTAACCTCAGCGGTCCGTTCCCAAGCCACACAGTTAATAAAATCTGTCTGATCCTGCTGACTGCTGCGTCGGTTGACTGCAACTGTGAAAGAGGTGACGGACTTGCCGGTCTGCGTCTTGCGGATCTGCGGGTCCTTAGTCATTCTTCCTACTAAAATCACTCGGTTGATCACTTCGTATCCTCCTTTATTCTTCGTCCAACTTAATAATCAGATGACGTATTACGTTACTGTTGATGCGTGCTAAGCGGTCGAACTCGGCGATTGCCTCGATCTCAGCTTCGAATGTAACAACGACATAGTAACCCTTCATCATGTCTTCAATACGATATGCGAACTCCCGCAATCCCCATTCATCCAACTTAACGACACTTCCGCCGCGACTTGTTACAATCGCATGCAAACCGTTAATGATTTCTTGGCGTGCGGCGTCATCTAATGACGCGTTCACAATGTACATGACTTCATACTTTCTCATTTGTACACCTCCTTGTGGTCTATTGGCCTTTTCAGGCAAGGAGTAAATATGAAAACATATCTACCCGTTGATAAATTATAGCAGAAACACAGGGGGATGTAAATGTAATTCGACCTTACTTGATTTCACTTCAATACCTGACGAATTGCTGTTACTATGCTCTTGTTTTCGCCAATTTCATCTGCCACATGAATTTTTATCTCCGATGAAATCGCAATTTATCCAGTCACCGCATAATAATTATAACGGCTGTATCAATAACGATTAAGTAACAATCAAAATTATGAAACGAGTTTCTCTTGACGATAAAATAACCATCGACAAGACGCAAATTGATTTATGAAACTATTAGATAGTAACACAACGATTTAAACATCAAAAAAAATAACCGTTTTAACGGTTATCGGAGATCCTCTTTGGTTGTGATTTTGATGTTCGCGTAAGACCCTTCAACAACGCGTACTTTTGCGTCGCTCATTGATTCGACCAACTGCGCGTCATCGGTGGCGACAAGGTTATTTTCCTCGGCTTTGCGATAACAGTCCAGAATCAATTTTGTGCTGAATGCTTGCGGTGTCTGTGCCTGTACCAAGATTTCACGGTCAACGGTACGAACGATGTATCCGTCACGGATCTCTTTGATCGTATCTTTTACTTTCACTCCAAGAATGCATGCCTGTTCATTTGTCATGGCTTCCAATAACCTGTCGATACATACGCGAGGACACCACGGACGGGCTCCGTCATGGATCAGAACGACATCTTCGCTGATGGCCATCAAGCCGCTGCGAACGCTTTCCTGGCGGGTCTTACCGCCGGCTACGTGAACGATTCTCCCCATTTCATGTTTCTTGACGCACTTTTGCAGATCACTCTGGTTGGTGACGATGACAACTTGTTTACAGCGTTCATCCTTCAGAAATAATTCCAATGTCGTATCCAATATGGTACTGCCTTCTTTCAGCAGGTAAAATACTTTGTTATAACCAAGACCCATGCGGTCACCTTTACCGGCGGCAACGATCAATACGGAATAATCCATAGGTTCACCTCGTTCTTTGCCCTATTCTATCAAATAAGTAGAAAGAATAGAAGAAAAATGTTTTATTTTCACAAATATCTTTCTAAATTAGGTAATGAGAATCTGTTGCGTGTGAACCTATTCCATCTTATAATGTAGATGCCTAGACTGGTGCTGATGAAGCCTAACAGGGAATTCGGAACACCGAAGCTGTCCCAGCAACTGTAAGTATGGACAACAGGAAATAAACCACTGTGAATAACGGGAAGGTTCCTGAAGGATGAAATACTAGCCAGTAGACCTGCCAGATAGTGCACAACTTTTATCTTCTGGGAACAAGATAAAAAGACTTTTGTCTTTTTTCGCACATCCCAAAAAGGTGTGTGTTTTTATTAAGGAGGTTCTATGATGAAGAAAACAAGCAGTAAGATCATTGCCGTGTTGGTGTTGGGCGCATTGTTGTTGGGAGGATTAAACTGGTATAACCAGAGTAAACTTCAAAAAGGAAGCAAGCAGATCCAGATCGTTGTATCGATCGATGAAAACGGAACAAATAAAGTGATCTATGACAAGACCACGCGTACCGATGCGTTGAAATTAGGTGATCTGTTGGATGAATTAGTGACTGCCAATAAATTGTCGATCGACCTTTCAGGGAATAAAACAGATGCTTACGGACGATTCATTCTCGGTATCGAAGATTATAAGGTCACCGACATGGCAAAAGGACCTTGGTGGTTGTATAATTCAACGACCAATCCCGATTGTGTTGCGGCCGGTTATTGCGCCGGTATCGATATGGCTCCGATCTATGATAAGGATATCTTCACGTTTACCTTCACAAGTACGTATTGATCATGAAACCCGTCCTGCGAATCGTCCTTTTGGCTGCCCTGACTGCTTCGGTGTTGGCTGCCCAGATCGGCTTGGCATTTCTGCCGAATGTCGAACTGGTCTCGCTTTTACTGTTGATCTACGCCATCCATCTACCGTTCAAGGATGCATTGATGGTGGCGATCTTATTCGCTGTACTCGAAGCGCTCGTTTGGGGCTTCGGTGATTGGGTGATCGGATATATGTGGATCTGGCCGCTTTGGATGATCATGGCTCGCTTACTCGCACCGTTGAATAAGGACAGCAGCGACCGTTGGGCAATCGCCGGCGGGATATGGGGTATCTTATTCGGTTTTCTTTTTTCGATTCAACACGCAGTCCTGTATGGCTTCACAATGGGAATCGCCTACTGGTTACGTGGCATTCCCTTTGACATCATTCACGCGGTATCGAATTATATACTTATTCTACTGTTGTATAAGCCGTTAAGCATTCAGTTTGAGCGGCTGTATCAGCGATTGGAGGGAACGTATGGGCGTAATGACAAAAACCGGAGATAAAGGTAATACAGGTGTTTTCAATCAGCGCGTGGAGAAAGACAGCGTTTTGGTCGAAACACTCGGAACCTTGGATGAAGCAATGTGTGCGATCATTCTGATGCAAGCAGAATCCTCGCTTGACCGTTTGGAATGGGAACCGATCATCCAAGATCTGATCCACATCTGTTCAATAATAGCGGGTTCCCCGGTCAAGAACTTTGACCTTAACGAGCGTGTGACCGCTTTGGAAACCGCCATTGAAGCCAAACATGCGGCCTTCAGCGGTTTCATCTACCCCTTTGACGATCCGCGAAAAGCACGAATCCATTGGACACGAACGATCGTTCGCCGTGCCGAAAGGCAATGTATCCGTTTGCATAAGCAACAGGAATTGTCTCTCGAACTGTTAGTTTACATGAATCGACTCTCAGATTTTATTTTCATACATTTAAACGATTAATTTTAGAAATCACACGGTATAAGACAGAAGAGTATGCTAAAATAGTATGTAATGAAACAGTCAGAAAGGAGAATGATCATGAGTTATACAAAAGCGACAATCGATAAAATCAATGCTGATATAACCAATCATTTCCCCCATTTGTATCCTATCGAGGATAATTTTCAACTCATTCATTATGGTGTTTCGAGATTGGTCATGCTGGACAGATATGCCCAAAAAGATCGTACTCTTAAAACATTAGGCGTTGGAGATGTCGTAGTGACGATCGTTAAGGAAGATCCCAAGTTTCCTGCGAGGGGAATTGGTATTGTAAGGGGAATAGACAGCGACAAGGAAATTGCCACAATCGAACTGGAAGAGGAATGGCGCGCACCGCTCGAAGATGAGACGGAAGCGGCAACAGGATTGATCCAACGTTCGTTCAAGTTTATCGATAAACCGATGGAAGTATTTTACGAACAGATCGCCAAACGAGTCGGTCGCGCATTAGCATCGGCAGAAACAACATTGGAGCTTAAAGAAAAGTACAGTGAACTGTTTTTTCAACAGCTCTCTAAATTAAACGTAATCCCGGCAGGCCGTGTTTTATACGGTGCCGGAAGCGGTACGGAAGTTACTTACTTCAATTGTTTCGTTATGCCATTCGTAACGGATTCCCGCGGAGGAATTGCGAATCACCGTAAAGAGGTCATGGAAATCATGTCCCGCGGCGGCGGCGTTGGAACCAACGGTTCGACGCTGCGTCCGAAATCGGCTCCTGCCAAAGGGGTCGGCGGTAAATCAAGCGGTGCTGTCAGTTGGTTGAATGACATCGCGAATCTTACCCATCTGGTCGAGCAGGGCGGAAGTCGTCGCGGTGCTCAAATGATCATGCTGGCGGATTGGCATCCCGACATTATCGAATTCATTATTTCGAAAATGCAGAATGCCCGAGTCTTAAAGTGGCTTACCGAAAATTCAAATGATCCTGTGATCCGTGATGAAGCGGCGAAGAAACTTAAATTTATTCCGTTGAGCAGAACCGAAAAAGAAATGTATGAGGCGTTGTCCGAAAATAAGAACACACCTGCCCATATCTTAGATTATGCTCGCGGTATGTTACTGGACGGCGGTAAACTTGAAGTTGTTTCACCTGAATTCTTATCAGGCGCCAATATTTCAGTGACTTTAACAAAAGAGTTCATGGAAGCCGTCGCGAAAGATTCATCTTTCGATCTTCGTTTCCCTGATTTGGAACACTATACCGTTGAACAGAAGTTAGCTTATGACGAGCACTGGCATGAAGTCGGTGACGTCCGTGAATGGGAAGAAATGGGTTTCCCGATCAAAACATACAGAACGATCCAAGCCCGTGAACTTTGGGATCTGATCAGTTTCTGTGCTACTTATTCTGCTGAACCCGGCATCTTCTTTATCGACAACGCCAATGAAGCGACCAACGCGAAAGCTTACGGGCAGAAAGTCGTTGCTACTAACCCTTGCGGCGAACAACCACTGGCACCTTATTCAGTATGTAATTTGGCAGCCATCAACTTAGCGAATTTTGTTGATCGTACGACCGGACGCATACTCTACAAAGAATTAGCCGATAGTGTTAAACTGACAGTTCGCATGCAAGATAACGTTATTGATGATACTCCTTACTTCTTGGAAGCCAATCGTAAACAGGCATTAGGCGAACGCCGTGTCGGTCTCGGTGTCATGGGTCTCCACGATTTATTGATCTGGGCAGGAAAACGTTATGGTTCTGTCGACTCACTGAAAACCGTCGATGATGTATTCAAATGCATCGCCGAGAATGCCTATGGTGCTTCGATCGAGCTGGCTCGTGAAAAAGGAAGTTTCCCTTTCTTAACATCCAGAGAAAAATTCATTGAAACCGGATATATGAAAACGATGAGCCAAGAGATCCGCCAGGGTGTATTGGATCACGGTATCCGTAATTCACACTTATTGACGATTGCCCCGACCGGTTCTACCGGAACCATGGTGGGTGTATCGACCGGTCTTGAACCTTACTTCTCATTCTCCTATTTCCGCAGCGGACGTTTAGGAAAATTCATTGAAGTCAACGCAGAGATCGTTGAACAATGGTTGAAACTGCATCCGGCTTATACGCGTCAATCCTTGCCTGACTTCTTTGTCAGTGCGATGGAATTAAAACCGGAAGAACATGCGGATGTACAATGTGCGATCCAACGTTGGATCGATTCTTCGATTTCTAAGACCGTTAATGCGCCGCGCGGATTCTCGGTACGACAGGTCCAAAAGATCTACGAACGTCTCTATGCCGGTAAAGCCAAAGGCGGAACTGTGTATGTGGACGGAAGCCGCGATTCTCAGGTATTGTCGCTGACCAATGATGAAGAACAGAATTGGTCACAGATGGATCTGGTTCGTGATTTCGGAGTCAACATCAAAGAACAACAAGTCGAAGAAAAAAAGACCGACATGCGGGCCGATCGTATCGACCGTAACATCGGTGTTGAAGTCGGCGATATTTGTCCGATCTGTTTAGAAGGTGTCGTCGAAGAAATCGGCGGATGCAACACCTGTACCAACTGTAATGCTCAGTTGAAGTGCGGATTATAAACAAAACAAGCTGTCATTCGATCGAATGACAGCTTTTCTTTATCCCTTCATCTTTTTAAATCGAATTATGTTGATTATCATAAATACGATTATACTTCCAACCAGATAGACAATCATCCACTCATTGGTCAACAATGTCTTTCCGACTGTCAGATCGACTCCATAGATCAAGCGGTACTCGCTCAATGAACCGGCAGGTGCACCGGCAAATAATTTACTCAGTAAACCATCCATATAGATATGCCGAAGTAAACTCGCACCTTGTGATATCGGAATCAGATTACACACATTTTGAACGACCCTTGGCATGATTCCCATTGGCATGTAGGCGCCTGTCACAAACCCGATCAGGGTTCCGACCATTGTACTGACCAACGAAAACACATTCTCGGAGTGAATAAACGAAACTGCAAAGAGTAGCGTAAAGCATGAAGATAATACGCAGAGAACGATCACACCGAGTGCTTTCAATATCATTGTGATACTCATCCATTCACCGCCGTTAAGATAGACGATCACGTCACTTACCCCAAATAAAACCAATGAGATCAGTCCGCTGATAATGAGAGTAGAACAGGCATATCCCAAGATCAACTGCCAACGTTTGATCGGTGCTACCATGAAATCGTTGAATACTTTTTTCTCACGGTCTTGGACCATTCTGCCGAGAGTCCCTAATGACAGGGTAACGGAAGATACTGCAACCAAGCCCGACATCATCCATGCGTATACCATGCCTTTGATGCCCGGCAGATCCCCTAAGATACTTTGATAGTTTTTGACCTGAATATCGCCGAGAAACAAGACATAAAGTCCCAGAATAATAAATACCCCTAAAAATGAATAGAATACTTCCGCTTTGTTTCTGAGAAACACCTTGATGTTTCGTTTCGTCAGTTGCGCAATGATGTTCATTTATTCTGCCTCCCTGATGTTTTTACCGGTAAAGCGCATGAACACGGTATCCATGTTGCCTTCAACGACTTCGAAACTGCGGATATAAGGTTTTATCTCATCTAAAATCGGAATGGCACTGAGACTGTGATCCAATGTTATCTCAGCCGTATCTGCGGTAACGATGTATTTTTGATTCATGAAACTAAGTTTATCTTTTAGATTCTGAATATCCGGACTCATTAGTCTGAGTAATGTCGGTGCGTATTCATCTTTCAGTCGCATCGGCGTACTATCCGCCAACAGGATCCCATGGTCGAGAATCGCTACGCGATCGCAACCGGCAGCCTCTTCCATATAGTGTGTCGTCATAAAGATCGTGACGTTTTTTTCTTTCCGCAACTGCAACATCGCTTCCCAGATCTTACTGCGTGTCTGTGGATCAAGACCGGTGGTCGGTTCATCCAAAAACAGTAATTTAGGTTGATTCAACAACGCCCGCGCAATATCAGCTCTTCGACGTTGACCGCCGGACAGTTTACCGTAAGGACGGTTGATAAATTCCTTGAGTCCGGTCAGTTCCGTCAACTCACTGATACGCGTTTTGGTTTCACTGCGGCTCAACCGATAAAAGCTGGCGCGACTCTCTAAATTCTCACGGACACTGAGGAGGTCATCCAGAAATGAATTCTGAAAAACAACACCGATCTTAGCACGGATAGCATCATTTTCTTTGTCTAATTTATGCCCGTCGATGTATACTTCACCAGCTGTTTTTTCCAGGATCGTACAGAGAATATTGATCGTCGTCGATTTACCGGCACCGTTTGGACCGACAAACGCAAAAAGTTCTCCTTCGTTGACTTCCATATTTAATTTATCCACAGCCGTAAGTGACCCGTATTTCTTCACCAAGTCTTCAATGATCAATAATTTCCCCATAGATAATTACCTCTTTTGGAAATTATATCGAATTCGTTCCTACTTGTCTACGGAATAAAAAAAGAGTAACCTTTCGGTTACTCTGAACGATGTCTCATATGCGGGAAGAGGATAACTTCACGGATCGTTTCCGAGTTGGTCAGAAGCATGATCAAGCGATCGATCCCGATTCCCAATCCACCGGTCGGCGGCATTCCGTATTCAAGTGCTTCTACAAAATCAATATCCATTTCAGTGGCTTCTTCATTCCCCATGGCTTTTTCTTCCATTTGAGCTTCAAAGCGCTGACGTTGATCGATTGGATCATTTAATTCCGAAAAAGCATTCGCATATTCGCGTGCATCGATAAACAGTTCAAACCGATCGGTGAAACGCGGATCGATACCGTTCTTTTTCGCTAACGGTGAGATCTCGATCGGATGGCCGTAAACAAAGGTCGGTTGGATCATGTTTTTCTCAGCGAACTGATCAAAAAACAAGTTGACGATATGACCGAACGATTCTTGATGTTTGGCTACTTGAACATGATGTTGCTTAGCAAGATCTAATGCTTCTTCTAAATTCGCTACCTTGAAGAAATCGACTCCGCACGCTTCGCGAACGGCATCGACCATATGAAGTCTTTTATAAGGACCCTTCAGTTCAATTGTTTTGTCGCCCCATTCAACATCGGTTTTACCCAATACTTCGGTAGCGACGGATTCAAAACAATTCTCGATGGTCTTCATCATGCCTTCCATATCGGAATAAGCGATGTATGCTTCAACCGTTGTAAATTCCGGGTTGTGACGCGTACTCATTCCTTCGTTACGGAACAAGCGTCCGATCTCATAGACACCTTCCATTCCACCGACGATCAATCTCTTGAGTGGCAGTTCGGTAGCGATGCGCAGATAAAAATTCATGTCCAAAGTATTGTGATGGGTGACGAACGGTTTCGCTGCAGCGCCGCCTAAGATCGGATGAAGGATCGGTGTTTCCACTTCGATCAATCCGTTAGAATCAAAATAATGTTGTATGGCGCGGATGATACGCGGACGAAGCATAGCGATCGCACGTGCTTTTTCATTGACGATCAAATCGACATAACGACGGCGATATCTTTCTTCGACATCCGCAAGTCCGTGGAATTTATCCGGAAGCGGGCGCAAAGCTTTCGTTAAATGTGTATATTTATGGGCTTTGATCGATAATTCACCGTGATTGGTGCGGAAAACGATACCGTCGATTCCGACGATGTCACCGAGATCCGCATTTAAAAACAGTGTCCATTCCAGTTCACTGACCGTATCTTTTCTGACATAGATCTGGATCTGGCCGTCACGGTCTTGCAGATGCATAAACCCGGCTTTACCCATATCGCGCTTGGTCATGATACGTCCTGCGATCACAGCTTCCGCATTGATCTCAACCAGTTCTTCTTTGGATTTATCCCCAAACTTTCCGACGATATCCTTACTGTGGAAAGTCGGATAGAACGCATTACCAAACGGGTCGATCCCCATAGCACGTAATTCTTCCGCTTTTTCTCTGCGAATAATTTCTTGTTCTGTTAAATTTTCGTTCATACTAGTCCGCCTTTTCTAAAAATGCCCAATCATTGGTTTGAAGAGCTATTTCATAATCCCTTACTATTCTATCAAATTGTTCGTAGGTAGTCATCTGTGAAATCATTGTTTTAACAGAATGGCTTCGTGTCAGGCCGGTAATGTACCAGCAAAAGTGTCCGCGCATCTGTTTTATGGCTACTTTCTCGCCTTTAACGACAATCAATTTCTCCGCATGACGGCGAGCGATCTCAAATTTATGATGTAAACTGATCTCGATCGGAGCGCTGTTTCCGTCCAATCCGTTGACCAATTCTTCGATCAACCATGGATTTCCCAATATACCGCGACCGATCATCAGTGCATCGGTATTCGTCAACAAGATCATCTCGCGGGCTTTTTCAAGGGACGTGATATCCCCGTTGGCGATCAGCGGTATTGTGATGGCTGCTTTGACACGGGCGATCTCTTCGATATTGACAGAGCCGCCATACATGGCACTGCGTGTTCGCCCATGGATCGCAATCGCACTCGCACCGGCTTTTTCAAGCCCTACTGCCATCTCTACCGCATTGATTGAGCTATTATCCCAACCGATGCGTATCTTCGCCGTGACAGGCTTATGTACGTTACGAGTGATGTGATAAATAAGGTCAGCAGCCAGTTCGGGTGTTTTCATCAGCGAAGCACCACCTGATCCTTTAACTACTTTAGGTACAGGACACCCCATATTGATGTCGATGATATCGCAATCGGTATGCAGATCCATATAAATGGCTGCTTTTACCATACTGTCGATATCTTCACCGAACAATTGCAGTGCGACCGGATGTTCATCCGCATTGATCTGACACATTTCGATCGTCCGGATATTTCCGTGTACGATCGCTTTATCACTGATCATTTCACTATAGACCAAGCCCGCATTGAATTGTTTCGCAATACTTCTGAACGCTTGATTGCTGATACCTGCCAACGGTGCAATAACGACTTGATTTGCGATCGTAAGATCCCGTATTTTCCAACTTGGCATACTTAATTGTGCGTGATCAGAGCTGCCAGCTCGGATTCATTGAAATGGTAATGGGTGTTGCAAAACTGACACGTGATCTCAGCACCGTGATCATCACGGATCATTTCTTCGATCTGATCGCGTTCCAATGTATGTACGGCTTCCTGCATGCGTTCGCGACTGCACGTGCACTTGAAAATAAGCGGTGTATCCGTCAATATCTGAACGTCATCAAACATCTTTGAAGCGATCTCCGTCGGTGTCATTTCGTCGGCGATCATCGCTGAGATCGGACGCATGTTTTTTACTACATCTTCGGTCATCAGAATATCGATCTCTTGCGCTTCCGGTAATAACTGAATAATCAGACCGCCGGCCGCCAAGACTTCACCTTTTTCACCGATCAGTACACCCAGCGATACTGCTGACGGAGTTTGTTCGCTGACAGTGAAATAGTACGCAAAATCTTCGGCGATCTCACCGGTCTGCAGATCTACGGTACCGGTAAAATCACTCTTCATGCTCAAATCACGAATGACTTTTAATGTTCCTTGATTCCCGACTGCTTTACCGACATCCAATTTACCGTTTTTTTCGTTGATAAAAAAAACATCCGGATTCGCCGCGAAACCGCGCACTTCTCCGCATCCGTTGGCATCTGCCAACAGTGTTCCTAACGGACCGCCGCCGTTGATCTGAACCGTGATTTTCTCTTCTTTTCCCTTCAACATGCTTCCCAACATAGCGGTTGCCGTCAGTGTGCGACCTAAAGCCGCAGAAGCTGTCGGCAGCGTCTGATGACGAGTTACGGCTTCTTGCACAAGTTCGGTGGTATCCGCAACCAGTATCCGTATGGCGCCATGACTGGCGATTGCTTTTATGAGTGAATCCATTGTGTCCTCCAAAGTTCAAAACACCCCTGGGTCTCAGGGGTGAGTAAGCTTATTCTGTCGCTAAAATCGGTTCCAGATTCGGTCTCGCTTTAGGTTCCGTAATGGTTTTACCTTCAACGATCTCCTGGATCTGTTCTGCTGTCAATGTTTCGCGTTCCAACAGAGCGAATGCGATCTTATCCATCAACTCACGGTTCTCAAGAATCACCGCACGTGCTTTTTCATAACTGGAATCGATCAGGTTACGAATTTCCTTATCGATCTCAAATGCGATCTGTCCGGAATAACTTCCCTGAGCGTTATAGTCACGACCGAGGAATACACTTCCGCCGCCGTGTTCATACTGGATCGGGCCTAAATTACTCATACCGAAGGACATGACCATCTCACGTGCAATTTTCGTTGCGACTTCGATGTCGTTGGAAGCTCCGGTCGAGATTTCGTTAAAGACAATCTCTTCCGCTACGCGTCCGCCCAACAAGCCGGTAATTCTGGCGATCAGATGACTCTTTGTCTGCATCATCGTTTCTTCACGCGGTGTCATCAGGTTATAACCGCCTGCTGTTCCACGCGGAATGATCGTAACTTTTTGAACCATATCCGATTCAGGAAGCATCAATCCGATAACGGTATGCCCAACCTCATGGTAGGCAACCAAACGTTTTTCTTTTTCACTGTATAAACGTGATTTCTTTGCCGGTCCGGCCATAACGCGGTCGATGGCTTCATCCAAATGATACATATCGATCACAGTCGCGTTTTCACGGACCGCAAGAATCGCTGCTTCATTCAATACATTTTCCAGATCAGCTCCCGAGAATCCCGGTGTACGTTTGGCCAACGCATCCAGATCGACATCCGGACTGATTTTTTTATTTCTGGCATGAACTTCAAGGATCGCCTTACGACCTTTGCGATCAGGAAGACTGACGGTGATCTGACGGTCAAAACGTCCCGGTCTGAGTAAAGCAGGATCCAAAACATCAGGACGGTTCGTAGCGGCAACAATAACGACGCCGGCATTATCCGTGATTCCATCCATCTCGACCAGTAATTGATTCAATGTCTGTTCGCGCTCATCATGCCCGCCGCCGACTCCGGCACCGCGCTGACGACCGACTGCATCGATCTCATCAATAAATATAATACAAGGAGCGGTCTGCTGAGCACGTTTGAACATATCACGTACACGGCTGGCACCGACACCGACAAACATTTCTACGAAATCAGAACCTGAGATCGAATAGAAAGGAACATCCGCTTCACCGGCGACCGCTTTCGCAAGCAATGTCTTTCCGGTACCCGGAGCGCCTACCATCAGAACACCCTTAGGAATACGGGCGCCCATCTTAGCAAACTTCTTCGGATTTTTCAGATAGTCGATCAATTCTTTCATTTCTTCTTTTTCTTCGTCACATCCGGCGACATCATCAAAGCGAACCTTGATATTGCCTTCCAAACGAGCTTTTGATTTACTGAATTCAAATGCCTTATTGTTTCCGCCGCCATTCATCTTCGTCAGAAGGAAGAAAGCAAACGCACCGAACAAAAGGAACGGAACGATTTGAAGTGCAGCATCCAAGAATGCATTCGTCTCATACGGATTCACGATTTTGACAGTTGAAGTACTTGCGTAGATCATATCCGTCAATTTATTGTTTTGAACCTCAGTGTTAGGAATGCGCAGGGTATAGTTGACATCAGTACCCTTTGAATCTTTATAAACACCTTTAACATCAATAACGACCGTACTCACAGTAACTGTGCTGGCCGTAACTTGATTGTTTTCCAACAATTGAACATATTCAATATACGTTAATTTTTTGACCGTAGGACTGCCATTGAGGGTCAACAGACTGAAGACCGCCAACATGACAATCAAATACGGGATAATACTGATAATCCGGTTATTTTTTGGCACGCGGATTCACACTCCTTTATTTATAACATTCGTCCTTCAAGATTCCGACATAAGGCAGATTGCGGTATTTCTCATTGAAATCCAACCCGAAACCGACGACGAATTCGTTGGGTATCGTAAATCCCACATAATCGGCAACTACTTCGATGACACGACGTGAAGGTTTGTCTAATAGACTGACAATCTTAACATCAACGGCACCTTTGTTTTCAAGCATCTTTTTAACAACTTTGATCGTACGCCCTGTATCGACGATATCTTCGACTAACAGTATCTTATCGTTTTTAATGGATCTGTCCAAATCTTTGATGATGCGAACATCACCGATCGATTCGGTACCTTCATAGCTGGAAACATCCATAAAATCGAATTCGATGTCCAGATCGATGTACTTGATCAATTTCACCAAGAAAGGAACAGAGCCCTTTAGGATCGCGACCAGAACCGGCGGTTCATCATCACCTTTATAATCTTCGGTGATCTGTTGGCCCAACTGACGGCACCGCTGTTCGATTTCTTCTTCGGATACTAGGATTTGTTTGATATTTGTATGCATAAGTTCTCTGTCCTCCTGCGTAATGTAATCATTTTACCACAAAGATGCTAGGATTGTTAGAATAATGAGCAATATCGCTCCCGATTCCTGCCACAAAAATGACATCGCCTTTCGCGTTTACAACGACCGGCCAACTTCGTCTTTCAACAGAAGGTATTTTTCTGTCGATCATCCATCTGCCAATCTTTTTTCGACCGAAGCGCAGAGTGATCATATCACCTGCTCTGGCATTTCGTATTGTAATCGGAAAATCTTCTTCTGTCAACGTGAGTGCTTCGATCAGAGATCCCGCAGACTTTATCTCATACCACTGTGTCGACAATGATTCGATTTTATCGAATTTCATTTCAAAGATGAGTGCTTGTTCATGAACCAAAAATAGTTTTCCGTATTGTTTGATGAAACTGACATCACGACTCAACGGAATCGTCAATGAATCGACGGAAGCGATCTGGCGGTCGATCTCAGCCAGGTAGTTATGCGAAACGATCTTTAAGTGCGCCTTGCTTCGCAACCACATCGACAGTAACAAGTACCGTTGTGCTTGTGAAAGTGCATTATACTCTTGCAGTGTGATTATATCCGCTTCAATAAACCTGGTTATGTCGTGAATCAACTCCTCTTGGTTCAAATTATCATTTCTCATCTGATCAAGAAGTTTACCTTTATCAGCTTCTGTCATCTTAGCCAACTCCAACTGACGAATTCGATTGCGTGTATAGTTCAATGAACTGTTGGATTCATCGATCCCATATGAAATCTTGAACTGATCACAATAGTCGATCAATTGTTGTTTGTTATATGACAATAGAGGACGTACTACCTTCACATGATAGATCGTTACTTCAGATTTCAACCCAAAAAAATCGACTTGCGATTTCCGTTGTTTCTGCATGAGATAAGTTTCTAACATATCATCCAGATGATGAGCTGTCATTACACCGACACTTTCGGTTTCTTCGCATCGTTGTTTAAATTGTTCATAACGAAATCGACGTGCAAAATCCTGAAAATTACCGGTATGACTCTCCGGAGCATTTATGATTTTTAGATCGATCTTATGTAATTCGCAAAATTCACTGACGATTCGTTGATCGCGCAGTGCACTTTCCCTTTTATGATAGTTCACGTGTACCACATGCAATCGGACTCCGGCTTGTTGGCTCATTGCTAAAAGAGCCATCGAATCCGGTCCACCCGAGACTGCGATCACCCATTCTTCATTTTTATAGTGATTAAGCGGATTGGTCATGGCACTACCTCTTCACTAAGTATACTAGAACACTCTGATTAGTCAATGTAGGTCAATTGGATCAATAACCATCCAACTCGCGAATATTCGTAATTTTTCTGTCTCGTTTAAACCATTGGTGCAGTAAAAGAAAAGTCCCCATCGACATGACCGAATAAGCCAACCAGGCAAGCAGAACTAATAGTCCGATGTGATCTATATGTTTTTCTGTTTCGGAAAGTGATTGCGCTGCAATAATGTAATATCCGTTTGTTTTTCTGACAACGGATGCGTAACGAATACCGGTGGCCGGTTGCCATGTGACACGATGATCACCGGTTTCTTTCACATGTGTCAAGACTCCTGTCGGATAACTGACTGTACCTTCTTTTTTGATTCCGTTCGTTACTGTTAATTTTTTATCTGCATCGTAGATCAACACAAAAACATTTAGGCTTGAATCGATTTCCACTTTATCGATCGGTATTGATTCAGCCGGACTCATTCCATTAGCTAGGTTGATCGATGTTTCGATCGATGTCTGCACAGGCAGATCATTGGCGCTTATTCTAAGGGTTTGTTGGGCAATCAAATATGTCAATAATGCGGTCGATGTCCCAATAAACATGACGATAATCCACAAGAGGAACAGTCTTTTCGGTGTTCGCACAAGGATCACAGCCTTCCCGGAACCAACAGTTGCAGAAAAGAGTCTGCAGTTGTATTTCTTTATTCAATTTTACCCCTGTTCCTGATATGAAACAAGTGGCGGATATTCATTCAGATTGAGCACTAGTTTCAAATAAACATTCTTTTACTCGTTCTTCCACTTCCTTAAACAGTTTACCTTCAATTCCGATATGACCTTTTACCTCTATAATCCTGGATGTATTAATAAATTTACAATCATTTAAGAACAGTACCGAATTGCGATTCATGCCCTTTTGCAATCCCAGTCTCATCAAGTGACGTTTACCGCACGCAAATTCGATCGGATCGTATGCTTGGGCATAGGTCGATGGATTCGATGTCATCGGTACTACGAATGCTTTACTGTGAACGATCGACAGAACGAGTCCAAAGTGCTGATAACCGGCTTCATTCAGATACGCTTGGCCGAAATCAATAAAACAGATATCACCGGGTAGAACGATCACATTCAATTGTTCGCAAGATTTCAGATTCTTTCGATTGATAAAATTACTGTAACTTAGCATAAACCTGGCTGCTTCGCGAACGGTTTGCCGCTCAACATATTCTTTCATGTCGTCAAGTGTTTCACCGATCAACTGCTGAGCCAATGGTTGATCAGCGACTGCCGAGTCATCGTTCATGCAACTGAGTAATCTGGGAAGTCGGGTCGTTTTCATGGTCTTACCTCTGATCTTCCTTTATGCGTTATATCGATCATCTCCTAAAAAAAGGAAATCAACTTGGATTTCCTTACGTTTATTCTGTGATCAACACAGCGCTGACAATGATACGTCCGTTATTGATATCGTAATTACAGGAGACGAGTGTCAGTATTTGAGTGATCTGCGCAGGTGCCGTTGATATTTTATACATCGATCTGGATTCATAATTTTCATATAATGCAACTAAATGATCTTTTGCGGTCGGAAAATCAAGTGTTGTTACCGAAGCATCCACAATAAACACTGAAAAGATACGGTACTTTCGTGTTTCTGTCAGTGTTCTGACCGTGATGATGTCACGGTCGGTCATATAAGATTGTTTTTTATAGTTGTCCAGATCAGCAAACATTGTTCCGTTACGCATGTGATGACCGTAGATAAGTACTTGCGGATCGTTGAAATCAGCTTTGTTGCGATAATCCATAAAAATAGCGCCGGCCTTACTGGCAACGGTTTGAAAGTTGCGAGTCAGATAGTATTCATTATCGCTGCCGCGAACCATTGGTAGATCGATCGTTGTGTTCTTGATCGTTATCCAACCCATATAATCCGGATTGACTTCCAAAAACGGACGATTGATCTCATTATAGTCGACCGGCATATTATTCGGATCCGGAACCAGACTTTGGTTGATTTCTACCACTTCTTTGATTTGGGACTTAATGGTTTGATTTGTTATGTAGTCTGAAACATAAAAAAACAGTGCTACCAACACGAGTCCGATACCAAGGAATTTCAGTAATTTTCGCATATCACGTCCACCTTAGTTTCATTATACGTAGTTACTTTAAAACTTAATAGTTCTATTGTTCGAATTCTAAAAAAAACTGTCCTTGCGAACAGTTTAGCGTACTAAATGCAGATTCTCCAACATGATACCTGTACCTTCGACCACACAACGAAGTGCGTTCTCAGCGACATATACCGGAATATTCAATTCATTCATCAACAGCAGGTCAATACCGTGCAGAAGAGCTCCGCCGCCGGTCAATACGATTCCACGGGTAACGATATCAGCTGAAAGCTCAGGAGGTGTTTGTTCCAATACGGTACGGCAAGCACGGACGATGTCCTGCAGGCTTTCGCGCATGGCTAATTCGGTCTCTTCGGAATTCAACGTAATCGTATGAGGTAAACCGGTAACTAAGTCACGACCGCTGACGTCCATTGAATCTGAACGTGAACCGCGCCATGCCGTACCGATACGTTTTTTGATTTCTTCAGCCGTACGATCACCGATCAACAGTTTATAACTGTCTTTGACATATTTGATGATGTCACGATCCAAACGGTCACCTGCAACTTTAAGTGAAGTACTGGTAACGATTTCGCCGAGTGACAAGATCGCAACGTCAGTTGTTCCGCCGCCGACGTCAAGAACCATGTTTCCGGTAGGCTTGGAAATATCTAAGCCGGCACCGATCGCCGCTACTTTCGGTTCTTCTTCGATATAAACACGTTTAGCGCCGGAACGATAAGCTGCGTCACGGATCGCGTTACGCTCTACCGAAGTAATGTTTGAAGGGCAACAAATCAAAACCGTCGGGCGTGAAAACATCCCTTTTAAGTTCAATTTGTGCATAAAATAACTGAGCATGATTTCAGTGACTTCAAAATCAGCAATGACGCCGTCTTTTAAAGGACGAATAGCCAATACACGTCCGGGTGTACGCCCCAACATGTCTTTGGCATCTCTGCCGACAGCAATGCATTTTTTTGTTTCTGCGTCCAAAGCTACGACGGACGGTTCATCAAGAACCACACCTTCACCTTTGACATAAATAAGCATATTCGCGGTACCTAAGTCGATTCCGACATATTTTGTAAATAACATTAAATTCTCCTCCGTTCACCAAGCATGGTTATTATAGCATATTTACTTGTTCATTTTGAGCATTTCATCTAATTTTCACGCACTCGTCAGTTCACAATCTGAAGTGCCAACAGGAATTGTGCTACCAGAGCACCTAAGCCCATTGCCAATAAGATCATTAAGAACTGTGCTTCCATGATTTTACCTTTTTTTAGAAATCGATTGAAATCAAGGGCACTCAGCGCATACATGCATAGGGCGAAACTAGCCAGATAAACAGCGATACGAACGATATTCTCTGTCATGTCACACCTCCTTAATGCAGTTAAACTATATCATTTTTCATTTTTGTGTCAACTGCTTTATTCTAACCGAACGTAAAATAGAAGCCTTTCGGCTTCTATTTGGATACATCGATTCGATTCAACGCTTTTTTAAGAGCTATTTCAGCTCGTTTAACATCGATGTCGGATTGATTCAGTTTAAGTCTGGCTTCAGCACGTTCTTTCGCTGCAATCGCCCGTTGAACATCGATCTCTTTTTCAGCTTCAACGGCATCAGCTAAGATCGTTGCCTGATTGTCTTTAAAAAATAACAATCCACCGCCGATCGCATATTCTTTCCGCTCACCTTTTTCAATTGTCGTCATCATCGATATTTCGATCATGGTAACGATCGGCATGTGATTCGCTAAGATACCCATCTGTCCTTGCGGCGTGACGATATTGAGGATCGTTGTTTCGATCAATCGTTCTTTTGTATCCGGTGTGATGATTTGAACGGTAAACATACTACTGCTCCAGCGTTTCGGCTTTAAGTGCCGCTTCTTCAGCTGTGCCGACATACATGAACGCTTGTTCCGGCAATGAATCATACTTGCCCTCTAAAATTGCTTTGAAACTGGCAACCGTATCACTGCTCTTGACGTAGATTCCCGGGAAGCCGTTGTATTGTTCGGCGACATGGAAAGGCTGTGACAAAAAGTTACGGATGCGGCGAGCACGATTGACGATGATCTTATCCTCATCGGATAACTCATCCATCCCTAAGATCGCAATAATATCCTGTAACTCGCGATAGCGCTGCAACAATTGCTGCACACCGCGAGCGGTAGCGTAATGTTCTTCTCCGACGATCAACGGGTCCAACATGCGGCTGTTGGATTCTAACGGATCAACGGCCGGATAGATACCCAATGCCGCGATATTACGATCTAATACGGTTTTCGCATCCAAATGCGAAAAAGCTGTCGCCGGTGCCGGATCGGTCAGATCATCGGCCGGGACATAGATTGCTTGGACCGAAGTGATCGATCCGCGCTTGGTAGAGGTGATCCGCTCCTGCAGTTGCCCCATTTCTGTGGCTAATGTCGGCTGATAACCGACTGCGGAAGGAATGCGTCCGAGCAGGGCCGAAACTTCAGATCCTGCTTGGGTAAAACGGAAAATATTATCGATAAACAATAAGACATCTTGACCTTCTTGATCACGGTAATACTCGGCCATCGTCAATCCGGTCAATCCGACTCGCATGCGAGCTCCGGGACTTTCGTTCATCTGACCGTAGACCAGTACCGTTTTCGGCAGAACGCCTGAATTCTTCATTTCGTAATAGAGATCATTCCCCTCGCGGGTACGTTCTCCGACTCCGGCCACAACAGATAAGCCGCCGTGTTCAATCGCAATATTATGGATCAGTTCCTGCATTACGACCGTCTTACCGACGCCCGCTCCGCCAAACAGACCGATCTTGCCGCCTTTTACGTACGGGCACAGAAGATCGATCACTTTGATTCCTGTTTCCAATATTTCGGAGGTTGTCTGTTGTTCATCGAATCCGGGCGCATCACGATGGATCGGCATGCGTAACACATTCTTGCTCAATTCTCCGAAACCGTCGATCGGTTCACCGAGGACATTGAACATTCTTCCTAACACTTCTTTACCGACCGGTGCCATGATCGGGTTGCCGGTATCGATGGCTTCCATACCGCGAACCAGACCGTCGGTCGATCCCATCGAGATGCAACGAACCACATCATCTCCGATATGCTGTGCTACTTCTACCACCAGAATTCCGTGGTCTGTTTTGATATCGATTGCGTTATGCAGTTTGGGGAGTTCCCCTTCACTGAAACGAACGTCGACCACCGGTCCGATGATCTGACTTAATTTTCCTTTGATTTTTGCCATTGGGTCCTCCTATAAAGCCTCGGCGCCGGCGACGATCTCAGTTATTTCCTGGGTAATAGCCGCCTGCCTTGACTGATTATACTGTAAGAGTAATTCGTCGATCAGTTCTTCTGCATTGTCGGTCGCGTTGTCCATCGCCATTCTTCGTGAAGCTTGTTCACTGGTTTTCGTTTCCAACCACAAGCCATAAAGCAACGAATGCATGTACATCGGAATCAATTGATTGATCAGTGTGATCGCATTCGGTTCAAAGATCGTATCTTGAATCGAATGTTCGATTTCCTGCGGCTGATAGATAATCGGCAATAGATCGATACTGATCGGTTCAAATGTCATCGAATTGATGAATTTTGTGTAAATAACACGTAATCCGCCGATCTTATGTTCATCAAACATCCGCATGATCCCATCACCGAGTTTCGCTAATTCTTGGAAAGTGAGTCCGTCACTGTGATCCAATTGTGCCGCAACCGTATAACCGCTGTGTTTCAGCCATTGATTTTCTTTGCTTCCGACAACGATCAGTGGTTCATCCAACGCTGCATTTTCTTTGAGATAATGGATCATGTTTGAGTTATATCCGCCGCACAAGCCAAGATCTGATGTAAAGATCAATGTAGCCTTTTTTTCACTTTGCGCTTGCAGATAACGAATTTCGTTTATTTGGACACTGCCCAAGATCTGATGCATGGTCTTGTGCAACGTTTCTGCATAAAGACGATTGGATTCCATTAATTTCTTTTGTTTTTTCAGTTTTCCGGTAGCGATCAATTCCATCGCACCTGTTATTTTTTTTGTCGACTTAACGGAACGTATTCGCGCCTTAAGTGCCTGCATATTATTGGCCATATCAGCTTGCGCTCATTTTTATGAAGCGTTCCGTCACGATTTCCATCGCATCCATCATATCTTCTTCCAACTCTTTCGAAATGATCTTCTTATCTTCGAGTTCTTCGATGATCTGCGGATAGTCATGATCAAAATCACTTAACAATTGATTCTCATATTCTTTTATTTTGTCTGTCGGGATCTTTTTTAAGAAATGATGCTTCGCGCTGAACAGTGATAATACTTGATGCGATAGTTTCATCGGTACGTATTGTGCCTGTTTCAATAACTCGGTTAAGCGAGCCCCGTGTTCAATGATCGATTTCGTGTTGGCATCTAAATCAGAACCGAATTGAGCGAACGCCAATAATTCCCGGTATTGCGCCAGATCTAATTTAAGTGCACCGGCGACTTGTTTCATTGCCTTACTTTGAGCTGCCGAACCGACGCGGGATACGGACAGTCCGCTGTCGACGGCCGGCCTTACACCGGCATTGAAGAGTTCGGATTGTAAGAAAAGCTGTCCGTCCGTGATAGAAATAACATTGGTCGGGATATAGGCCGAGATGTCACCCGCTTGTGTTTCGATGATCGGAAGTGCCGTGATCGATCCTCCCCCATATTCTTTATTGAGTTTACATGCGCGTTCAAGCAGACGTGAATGGAGATAGAAAACATCACCCGGATAGGCTTCGCGTCCCGGTGGTCTGCGTAAGAGTAAACTCATCGTACGATAAGCGACCGCATGTTTGGAAAGATCATCATAGACGATCAAAACATCTTTGCCTTCTTCCAACCATTCTTCGCCCATTGCACATCCCGCATATGGAGCGATGTATTGCAACGGAGCCAATTCACTGGCGGATGCAGATACAATAACGGTATAGTCCATCGCTTGGTGTTGGCGTAATTTCTCGACGATCTGAGCGACAGTCGATGATTTCTGTCCGATCGCTACGTAGATGCAAATCATGTCTTGACCTTTTTGATTGATGATCGTATCGATGGCGATCGCCGTTTTACCGGTTTGTCGATCACCGATGATGAGTTCACGTTGACCGCGACCGATGGGGATCATCGAATCGATGATCTTTAACCCGGTCTGAACCGGTTGAAATACTGATTGACGAGTCATAACACCCGGTGCGACTCGTTCGATCGGACGGGTTTTCGTACTGATGATCTCCGGTCCGCCGTCGATTGCTTTGCCTAACGCATTGACGACTCGACCCAGTAATCCGTTTCCGACCGGTACTTCGATGATATTGCCGGTCCGTTTGACCGGATCGCCTTCTTTGACGTTGGCGTCACTACCCAATAATACACAGCCGATGTGATCTTCTTCTAAGTTCATGACCATGCCTAAAACATCATTCCCGAAATCCAGCAATTCACCGGACATCGCATTGTTCAGTCCGTGTAAAAGCGCGATTCCGTCACCGACGCGAATGACGATCCCCACATCGTTTTCTTCGATTTTATCTTCATAGTGCTTGATTTTACTTTTGATCAGCGCACTGATTTCTTCAGGTCTCAGTTCCATGTAGTCACCTGCTTCCTCTGGTTAATTCTTCTTTAAGTGATCGTATCCGATTCTTCATTGATCCGTCACTCACGGTATTTCCAATCACAACTTTGATGCCGGTGATCAGTGTCGGATCCAAGCGATTGCTGAGTTCGACTGACTGTTTGTTTCTGAGCGACATCGCTTGTTCCAATTTCTTGATTTCTTCTGCCGGTAACGGACGAACGGAGTAAACCGTTCCTTCGGCGATATTCAATTTATCGTTGACCAGTTTTCTGAATTCTTTGATGATCTCAGGAAAAAGGTTCATTCTGTCCGCATCGATCAGCACATACATGAAATTGATCAATGTGTTATCAATCTGACTTTCGAATACCTGTTTGATCAACTCTCTTTTTTCACTTTTTGTGATTTGCGAGCGACTGAAAAATTTAAGTGAATCGGGATCCTCAACAAATATCCGATTGATTTCGCTTAATTCGCTTTTCCAGTTATTTTCGAACTTGAGTTCAGTGCTCAACTCGAAAATCGCTGTCGCATAACGGGCGGCGGCTTTTTCCATCAGCTGCGGATATCCTGAATGAAGCGTTGTACTTGTAGTCGGTCTTCCTGTTCATTAACTTTATCTTCGATCAGTTTTTGGGCTGCCAGCATCGCAACATTGATGATCTCGCTTTGGATACTGTCTTGCATTTGCTGTTTCTGATAAGCCATTTCACGTAGTGCCGTTTGAAGTTTCAAATCAGCTTCTGCTTTACCATCCGTGACGATCTTCTCTTTTACACGTTTACCTTCTTCTTTGCCGCGTTCAACCAATAGTTGAGCTTCTTTGGTTGCTTCATGAAGCAATAATTGAGCTGTTTTCTCATGTTGCATTGCCATAACGGACGCTGATTCGGCATCTCTGAGTTGCGTTTCGGCATATTCAGAACGCTTTTGAAGGTAAGCGAGTGTCGGTTTCCATAATAATCGCTTAAACCCGTAAAAAAGAACACCTGTCGCAGCAAGCTGGACAATCATTGTTAATAGATTCGGGAATAATTTACCGGCAATATCGATATCTAATTGCATTCGTTCACCTGCTTTCCATAACTGCTACTATCGATTCACTTGAATACGAAGATCAATAAGAACGCGATGAGCATACCGTAGATGGCGCATGTCTCGGCGATCGCACAGCCCAGAATCAGCATTGAACGAATCTTGTTTTCAGCTTCCGGATTGCGTCCGACGGCTTCAACCGCTTTACCTGCCGCATATCCTTGTCCGATTCCAGTCATCATACCGGTAAATACTGCAAGACCGGCGCCGATTGCTACTAAGCCTTTTGCTAGTTCCATAAGTAAAGTCCTCCTTTTGACTATTCTTCCTGGGGAAGTTCATTCCCGATAAAGATCGTGGTAAGCATAATAAATATGTAGGTCTGAATCAATCCTGCAAATAAATCGAAATAAGCATGGAGGAAAGGTCCCGTCAATACACCGATGAAATCGAATTTACCGAGAACCGGGATCATACCGGATATATATCCGGTAAACGTATAAAATAACATCATAATGACGGATCCGCTGGTAATGTTGCCAAACAGACGCAACGACATCGAAACCAACGGCGCGATCGTTCCAAAGAAATTCATAATGATAAACGGTGGAAACGGTTCAATGAAACGGTGGAAAAACTGTTTCAATCCGACCGATCGATAGACGGTGCTCTGTACCAAGACAAAGGTGATCAGCGCCAATGTCAACGTGACGCTGTAGTTCGCCGTCGGTTGTGCCAACCCGAATAAGCCGGAAATATTACTGAGAACCATAAACAACGCTAATACACCGATATAGGGTGAATACGTTTTTGCCGCTTTGGCTCCCATGTTATCCGTTGTCAGTTTACTGATGAAGTTCACGTAGATCGTGCAAAGCAGAACGACACCTTTTGGTTTGGCGAGCGGGTCCGATTGCGTCAACTGACGATTCGCATACACCATAAATCCAAAGATGAGTCCGACTACGATCATGATCGAGAAAACTTCAACTTGTAACGTTACTTTGGGAACACTGAGGAAATAGATCATGTTACTCCTCCTTTTTAAATAAAAACACTTCTTTTACGATCATCTCGATTTTAAACAGTAATACTCCGAAGGCTGCCGTAAAAATATTGAAGATGTGTGGGTAGACAGCCCCCAACGCCAAGGGGATCCCCAATAACAGGATTCCAAAGGTAAAGAAGAGATAGGATCCGATTCGATTACGACGGCGAAAAAAAAGCATGTCATTGATATAGAGTGACATCAATCTCATATTGAGTTGAGCCATTACTATACCCACAAACATGCCTAGTCCGTAGTTTATTCCTGCAAAACAGAGAAAAACGCTTATCATCATGCCGATAAAAAAACTGTTTTTACAATGTTTTCTCAGAAATTCATCCATTTTATCTCCCAGTTAAAACGAGTTTTATCTCGTTTCACGTTAATACTATCATACCATAACTCTGTATATTGCGTAAGAGCAGGAGACCAATTTGTGAAATTCCCTTACTTTGTGCCAAATATACGATCGCCTGCGTCACCAAGACCCGGAACGATATAACCGACTTCATTTAACTTTTCATCAAGTGCTGCCAAGAAGATATCCACATCCGGATGCTCTTTCTCGATGCGGCGAACTCCTTCGGGAGCTCCAACCAAACAGACTAACTTGATGATCTTGGCTCCGCGTTTTTTCAACAGCGTGATGGCTGCACTGGCAGAACCGCCGGTCGCCAACATCGGATCCAAAATCATAACGACCGAATCCGGCATATTGCTTGGAAATTTTGCGAAATATTCATGCGGTTCAAGCGTTTTCTCATCGCGATAAAGTCCGATATGACCGACTTTAGCGGTTGGGATCAAGTCTCTGATCCCGTCGACCATGCCTAATCCGGCACGCAGGATCGGAACTAAAACGATTTCTTTTTCTAATTCAAACGTTGAACAATTCGCAACCGGTGTCTGGATATCAATCGATTGTAACGGCAGATCGCGTGAGATCTCATACGCCATCAGTCCGGCGATTTCGTCAAGATTCTGACGAAAATCTTTGGTTCCGGTACTTTCCTTGCGCATTTGGGTTAATTTGTGGGTAATCAGGGGGTGATTCAATACTGTGATCATCTGTTTTTCCTCCTAGGTTTTTATTTGGTGAGTGGATACTTATGCGTGAGTTCGATGACTTCCAAGCGGATTTGTTTGCGTAATTCTTCGTTATCACTGTTTTTAAGCACTTCTGCGATCCAATGACCGACTTGTTTGAATTCTTCTTCTTTAAATCCGCGTGTTGTCATCGCCGGAGTACCCAAGCGAATTCCGCTGGTCGTAAACGGTTTTTCGGTATCATAAGGGATGGAATTTTTATTACAGGTGATCCCTGCTTCATCTAATAATCGTTCCGCTTTTTTACCGGAAATACCGACTGAGTCTTTCACATTTACCAAACACATATGATTTTCGCTGCCGCCGCTGATCAGGTTAAATCCTTCTGCTTGAAGGGTTTTGACCAGAGCCTGCATATTGGAAAGCAACTGTTTTTGATAAACCGCAAATTCGGGTTGTAAAGCTTCAAAGAAACAAACTGCTTTCCCGGCGATCACATGCATGAGAGGTCCTCCCTGCATGCCCGGAAAAACATGTTTATCCAATGATTCCGCGTATTCTTTTTTACAGAACACCATTCCGCCGCGCGGCCCGCGTAGTGTTTTATGCGTCGTGGTCGTAACGAAATCAGCATAAGGAATCGGAGATGGATGCAGACCGACGGCGACCATGCCTGCGATATGTGCCATGTCGACCATCAGATAAGCCCCGACTTCATCACAGATCGCACGGAATTTCTTAAAATCGATGATACACGGATAAGCACTGGCTCCGGCTACGATCAGTTTCGGTTTGATCTCAAGAGCGATCTCGCGTAACTTCTCATAGTCGATACGATGATCGACAGGATCGACACCGTAACTGTGGAACTCATACAATATTCCGGAAAAATTCAATGGATGGCCGTGTGTCAGATGTCCGCCTGAACTCAGGTCCATACCCAATACTTTGTCACCCGGATTCAGAATCGTCATGTAGACAGCCATATTAGCTTGACTTCCCGAATGAGGTTGCACATTCACGTGTTCGGCTTGGAATAGTTCACACGCCCGGACGCGTGCCAATTCTTCGATCTGATCGACGAATTCACAGCCTCCATAATAGCGTTTACCCGGATAACCTTCCGCATACTTGTTGGTGAGGATACTTCCGACTGCTTCAAGCACTTCATGAGAAACATAATTCTCAGATGCGATCAGTTCGATGTTCTCTTCCTGGCGCTTGCTCTCGCGGTCAATGGCCGCAAAGAGTTCTTTGTCATTCATGGCTCTGCTCCTCCTCGATGATGGAAATTTTATGAATGCGGCGAAGGTGTCGCGGGTCATTGCTGAAGTCACTTGACAGCCAGTGCAACATGATCGAAACTGCTTTTTCGATTGAAACCAATCGTCCGCCCATCGCCAAAACATTACTGTCGTTATGTTGACGGGTGATGGCTGCTGTTTCTTCATCGAATACTAACGCACAACGGATCCCATTGACTTTATTCGCGACGATCGAAGCTCCGATACCGGTACCACACATCACGATCCCTAAATCAGCTTCATGGTTGGCTACCGCTTTGGCAGCCGGATAGACGGTGTCGGGATAATCGATACTATCGCAGGAAAATCCTCCGAAATCCATCACTTCGATACCGCGTTTGATCAATTCTTCTTTGATGGCTTCTTTGTGCAGATATGCACCGTGGTCGCAAGCTAGTGCAATTTTCATGTCGTTGGCTCCTTCTCTTTGAGTGATTTTCGGACATCTTCGATCATCACTTCTCCTTGGCGTAATAAAATCAATTCTTTGGCGGTCGCATCGATCACGGTCGAAGAAGTTTTTCCACCACTTTCGCCGACGATCACAGCTTCGATCTTACCATCCAGTTGGGCCAATACTTCATCACTGTCCGTCGTCGACGGATAACCGCTGAGGTTAGCACTCGGTACCAATAAAGGTACTCCGATCAGAGAGATCAACTTTAAAATGAACGGATCATCCGGCATGCGTATTCCTATTGTTTTAAATCCGTTGGTTACGATCGGATCCAAGTCATCTTTTTTCTTAAACACAAAAGTAACAGCGCCAGGCATCCATCGTTTGATGAGTCGATAATCCCGTTGTTTCAGTTTGGCCACTTGCTCAATCTGTTGCAAAGAATTCACCATCATCGGAAACGGTTTAGATTCCGGACGCTGTTTTGCATCTTTCATATGTTGTATCGCCAACGGCATATCGCTGCGAACGGCTAATCCATATACTGTATCGGTCGGAAAAGCAACGACTCCGCCATTGTTTATAATTTCAGCAGCAAGCTCAATCTGTTCGACTGTCAAGCGTAATGTTTCCATGTTGACCTCCGATTTTCTTTACCCATTTTACCATAAACGACACTTAGTAAAAAGGGTTACGTGGATATCCTGTGTTATTTTCATCATAGTTTCGTAATTGAGTTCTTCTTGACCAAGCAGATATTCCTGCCGAAACTGTCAGTTCTATTCTCATCATACTGATATTCTTTGTTCCATGTAAATTTAGATCGATGCAGGAAAACAAGCAGTATTTCATCTTTCTCCACTTGTTTCAATTTTGCGTTTCCATACTCGGTCAGTGGAAGTCTATGCTCAACATTCCCATACTCATTCAGTTGAAGATAAGTATTCATGAAGATAACAGAATCGATCTCTTTTTCCCCTGACAGCAGTTGATCAATCAATTTTAAATGTCCTTTTGAGAGCGGATGATACTGAGAAATAAAGTAAGCAGTTCCCACGCTCAACAGTAAGCAGCTCACTAGACCCCAACTTGTCACAGTGACTTCAATATGATGAGTAATCGAAATCTGTATTGTTATCCATCCCAGAAAAATACCCAAATCAATAATCAAAAAACGAATCATCATCGAATAGAAATCACTAAACTGTTTATTTTTCTTAAGCATTTGTTGAACACTCATCAAGATGTTAATAAGCACGATCACACTAAAAAGATTCACATTATCGGTCACGTAAAAATACCATCCGATAGCGATGATTACAGTTAAAAACCCGATTCTTTTTATTCTTCTCTGGCCGAATTCATTTAAGTGTCGAATACTTTTTCCCACCGATTCCACGGCTTAAATTCCCGTTGTTTTTCTATTTTATTACTACCTTAGGTTGTTGTCAATGAACTTGGGTAATTATGGTAGTGAAATAATAATGTGACAACTCAAGGTTGTATAATCAAACAAAAGGAGGCGATATCTTGTTCTCTCAACGACTGAAAAAATTACGTGTCGAGCATTCAATGAGCCAGAAAGAATTGGCCCAGCGATTGCAGTTTAGTCAACAGGCAGTGACTAAATGGGAGAATGATGTTGCTTCACCCGATCCCGATACATTACGTAAAATTGCCGCTCTGTTTCAAGTTTCCGTTGATTATTTGATCGGAAACGATAGTGTCAGTGAAGATACTGCCGATTATATGAGTGCCGAAGAATTAGTCCTCCGTTTACTCAGTAAACCGGCGATCCAACAATATTGCGATTACCACTTAGAAGAAGATTCAGTTGAACTGAAAGCGTTCAGTGAGGATGTTCTCGCCATGTTGAAAATTATGTTCAATAAAAGATAAGTAGTTTATTGAAGTTTTCTGTTTTTAGATACATATCAAAATACCACATTTAAAAAGCACTGATTTTCATATCTCAGTGCTTTCGTTACGTTTGACCATTTTACTGATAAATCACTTGATGTAACAGTAATACACAATTCCTATTATCAATAAAAATAATCTAATTTAAATGATTCACTATATGCACTATTCAATCTATTTATTTCGATTTTTTTGCTTGCGTTCATAAATTCTAATATCTTTTATGGATGTTTCCAGATTACATTTCTCACAATAATATATGTCCCAAATAAATTTTACATTGCCTATCATATAACTGTCTAATGTGGAAAAATCGAATTTCCTTGCTTCTTCTGATTCTGAATTCACAACTTGACTCTTTTTCTTCAATATAAGCAGACTTTGGCAATTTGGACAGTAGTGTTTACCTATTCTACCGGATATTGAATATTCACGCTTCCAATGCTGTATGCCGGTCCAATCTCTAATCCATTGCTTCACTTTTTTCATTGTTTATCCTCCATTTTCGAAAATATGGGTTCTATGACTGTAATTTAATACTTTGAGCTGTTAATTCAATTACGTAATTTCTTCTTATTCGTTGATTTTATTTTCCTCCTAAAAAACTCAGTTGTCTATACGCAACTCATTCGAAACACTTCAATAAAAATTAACAATCTCATAATAAGATTTGCTTAATAAAACGCAATGTATTTAGCAAATAAAACAAGGATTTGCCGTGTTCATATTATTATTCTAATTAACATGGAAATAGGTTGCGAATTAAGTGAGAAGCAACTCGAAACGAAAAACGTCAATAGATTATATGCATCATCACGATGCATTTTTTACAGGTGTTCATGGCTATGTTATACTGACTGAAGAAGATACCTTTTAAATATTAACGGATGAACACATCATCATCTCGTAGACCAACCTAAGGAGACATCTATGTCACGAACATCGCAATTAGTAAAACTTTGGAAAGTTTTTGAAAGTGCCGACGATTTGTTCAGTAAGGTCGTTGCTAAGCCGAAGGGTGTCACATTGATTAGGGACATCCCTTATGCGGATGATAATGAACCCATGCACAAACTCGATCTAGCCAAACCTGATAACGCAGCATCCCTATTGCCTGTGATCCTGCAAGTACACGGCGGTGGTTGGGTAGGCGGTAGTAAAGAAGCCTCTCATCGTAATTATGGGATGTCTCTGGCAAAAGAAGGATACGCAGTCCTATCGATGAATTATCGTTTAGCGCCTGATTTTCCGTTTCCGACGCAGATCGAGGATATTTTTATCGCGTTGAACTTTATTTACGATAACTATAAAACATATGGATTTGATTTAGGCCGGATCTTCCTGGTCGGTGATTCAGCCGGTGCTCATCTCGTTTCGATCGCAGCTCTTATCGCTACCGATTCGTCAATCGCTGAGAAATATCACTTGATCTGTCCGTTGAAACTACGCGGTATCGCACTCTGTTGCGGTGTATATGATTTTGATACGTTTTTAGGGAATGATATTCGCTTACCCGAGAAAATCGAGACAGCCGAAGCTTTGTTTGGCAGTAAGAACTTTCGTTATACTCCGTTTTATACCTATTCATCGGTCCTCCGTAACCTAACAACTGCTTACCCGCCGTGTTTTATTATGGGCACTAAAGCAGATCCGTTGTTTCCCGAGACACAGCGCATGATCGATCGAGTTACTCAACTGAATATCCGAAACTCGGTAAAGGTCTATAACTTAGAATTTTTACTTCCGCATTGTTTCCATATTCGACTTCAATTCAAACAGAGTGTTGACGTGATGAACCAGATGCTCGACTTCTTCGCAAAATTGTAACTAAAAAATGGAAGGTGAATTACCTTTCATTTTTTTATTATGGCTACGCTGTTTGAAGTTCCACTGCCGGACCGGCAAACTGGCTGTTATAAAGGTCTGCATAGAATCCCTTTTGTGCTAATAGTTCAAGATGTGTTCCCTTTTCGATGATGGCACCTTGATTCCGGACAGAAATTGAGCTTTCCATCCTGCTTCATAGAGGTCGTCATTGACTGAATTTAAGGTCGCTATAGCATCCTGGTCATGACCGAACGCCTTGACGACTTTGTGTCCGGTATAAATTTCTTCGGTATGACCGCCGAGCTGACCTAAATGCTTCTGTTGAACTACATAGAACTTTATTTTCGTAATTGCATGTGAATCTTCAAATTACCGTATGGACATAAAAAAAGGTGAACTTTCACCTTTGATTACTTGATATTGAGATAGACCATCAGCATTCTGTCTTTTCCTTGGATGTCCTTGTAACAATTCACTTTGGCTTCGGGAAAGGATTGTTTCGCTAATTTTGTAAGTGCTTCTTTTTGATCCCAACCCATTTCGAAAGCGATCATCGCTGTCGGGTTGAGTATTTCGGAAGCTTGCGTCAACACGGTTCGATAATATTTAAGCCCGTCTTCTCCACCGAACAGCGCGATATGAGGTTCGAAATCCTTGACGCTGACTTCTACATTTTCATTTTGCGGAATGTAGGGCGGATTGCAGACTAAGATATCGATCTTGACGTTGGCATCCTTGATCGGTTGCAACATGTCGCCTACCATGAAGGTAATGTCTGCGTCATTGATCTTAGCGTTATGGATCGCTTGTTGGATCGCTGTTTCACTGATATCGGTAGCGATCATTTTAAGTTTCGGTTCTTCTTGTTTGAGTGAGATGGCGATGGCTCCGCTGCCGGTGCCGATATCGGCTCCTTGAAGTATTTTTGCTTCTGCGAAGTATTCATCGATATCCGCTAAGACATTGGCGACCAGTTCTTCGGTCTCGGGACGCGGAATCAGTACGGATTCATTGACATCGAACGGTCGACCGTAAAAATATTGAACACCGACCACATACGCGTACGGTTCTTGGGTACATAAGCGCTCCAGTTTCGCAAGAAACTCGATTTCGGTAGCACTATCGCATTCTTCACCCATTTCCATGTACAGATTACGTTCGTGACGGGAAAGAATTTCATTCATTAAGAGTTTTGCGTAGGATTCAGGTACATCGACCTTGATAAGCTGTTGCTCGGCTTGGCGTAGAAGATTTCGAATGATCATTCTTCACCTGCCATTTTACTGCGTTGTTCTTCAGCCAGTAATGCTTCGATCACATCATCGAGTTTGCCTTCCATGATGCGATCCAACTGATTCAGTGTCAATCCGATGCGATGATCACTGACGCGGTTTTGCGGGTAATTGTACGTACGGATCTTTTCCGAACGATCGCCGGTACCGATCTTACTGCGACGTTCGACACCTTTTTCTTCATCGATGCGGCGTTGCAGTTCTTCATAGACTCGAGCCCGAATCAAACGTAAAGCAGTTGCTTTATTTTCGTGTTGAGAACGACCTTCCTGACAGTTGACCGATATACCGGTCGGAGTATGAACGATACGAACAGCCGAATCAGTCTTATTGATATGCTGTCCGCCGGCTCCGCTGGCACGATGTGTTTCAAAGGTAAGATCGGCCGGATTGATTTCGATATCCGCTTCTTCTGCTTCCGGAAGAACCAACACAGTCGCTGTGGAAGTATGGATACGTCCTTGAGTTTCGGTTTTGGGAACACGTTGTACGCGATGAGCGCCGGATTCGAATTTCAGATGTTTATATACTTGATCTCCTTTGATCAAAAAAGAGATCAACGAATAACCGCCGGCTTCGGAATCAATGACTTCCATGATTTCAGTCCGCCAACCTTGGATTTCGGCATAACGAGAGTACATGCGATATAAGTCGCCAGCGAATAGGTTTCCTTCGTCCCCACCGGCCGCTCCGCGTATCTCCACGATTGCATTGTGTTCGTCGTTGGGATCTTTCGGTATCAGCAAGATATGCAGTTTCTCAACGTAATTATCACGTTGCGGAATCAATTCTTCTAGTTCCAAGGCAGCCATTTCTTTGAGTTCAGGATCGTTTTCTTTGGCCAGATCTTCAGCCTGTTCAATATGCGAAAGGATCTGCTTTAATTGCAGATAGGTTTCAACAGTTTGACGCAATGTCGCTTGTTCTTTTGAGAGGCGCGTATATTCTTTGGGATTGGATACAACCGCGGGACTGATCAATTGATCATTGATCTCGTTGTAACGTGTCAACATCCCTTCCAATCGTAATAACATGATATCCATAATGTAATCTCCTTTTGAGTTGATCTCTGACAATTCATTTTGATTATAAACAACAAGCTCAGTGAACCTTCACTGAGTCATATGACAGCCGGTAGGACTGTTTTTCTCATAATGGTGATTAGCGGGAACACTAATCTAAGACCGTTACCGATTCAACGAACAAGTCCCGGTTTATCTTTGATCTCATGACAATGTCTGCAACGTGCTTCGTAACTCTCCGAGGCTCCGACAAGAATGATCGGATCGTTATAAGCCGCCGGCTTCCCATTGACTAATCGTTGCGTACGAGTCGCAGGTGCTCCGCATACAGTACATACAGCTGTCAGCTTCGTAACGAATTCGGCAGTCGTAACCAGTTCCGGCATGACCCCGAACGGTTCGGCACGGAAATCGGTATCCAAACCGGCAACCATGACGCGTTTCCCTTGTTTTGCCAACATATCGCAGACGGCAATGATGTTACGGTCAAAAAACTGTACTTCATCGATCGCGATGACATCAGTATTCTCTTTGATAAAATCCAAAATTGATATCGCATCCGGTACAACGATGCTTTCCACGGAACTTCCGCCGTGTGAAACGACCAGCGTTTCACTGTAGCGATTATCGATGGCTGGTTTAAAAACCAAAACATTTTTCTTCGCAAATTCCAACACTTTTATGCGTCGGATCAATTCTTCGGTCTTACCGGCGAACATGCATCCCGATATGACTTCTATATAACCTGGACGATAGAGTTGATACATCATATTTCCACCTCGTGCTGTTTCCCTTCCTATTTTATCATAGTTAGCCCTCTGATTGAGTGTCAACTTCAAGCCAATTCCGATTTAGATTCTATAAACACACAGAAAAAAGGGAGCAGCTTTTCCTGTTCCCTTTTCGAATGCTTGATTAAGATTCTTGTTCTTGGTTTTCCGATTCGATTCCGTATTTACGGTTGAACTTCTCGATACGACCTTGTGCCGCTGCGAAACGTTGACGTCCGGTATAGAATGGGTGGCAATTAGAGCAGGTATCGATACGGATCGCTTTTAAGACTGAACCGCTGTCGAATTCAGCACCGCAAGTGGTGCAGGTAACTTTAACTTGATTGTAAACTGGATGTATTCCTTTTTTCATGGTTGTTCTCCTTCTGCCTTGAATATCATGCGTATTCAAAGTAAGTGCGAAGTAAGTTTATCACACTTATTTATCTTTGGCAATACTTTTAGTCCAGGTGCAATTTAACATGTTCCGGACCGAATTTTCCCCATTTACGCAAGAAGTACGCAAAGAATAACGTTAATCCGGCAGGCAGGATAAAGTGCAGCAGGAGGATCTTCATCAAAACGATCGGCGTAAAGCCCATCGTCTGTAAGGTAGTGATCTGACCGACCAATCCGCTGGTTCCCATACCGGCTCCGTAAGCAATGTTTTCCATCCGGAAAACCGTTGCCGACATGGCGCCTGTGATCGCTGAAGCTAAAGTCGGCGGTAATAAGATCCATGGATTTCGCATAATATTGGGCAACTGCAATTTACTGGTACCCAACCCTTGCGCGATCAATCCGCCAAAGCCGTTTTCTTTGTAGCTCATGACTGCGAATCCGATCATCGATGCCGCACATCCGGCGGTCGCTGCTCCGGCGGCTAATCCGCTGAGATTCAACATGATAGCCAACGCAGCACTGGAGATCGGTGACGATAAGGCTAATCCGACTGACATCGAAACGATCATCCCGGCGAAAAAAGGTTGCAGTTCGGTCGCATTGACAATAAACGCTCCGAACCCTTTCATCAATGCACTAATCACCGGTGAAACCGTCAGTGAAACCAAATAACCGGCACTCAATGTGACCATCGGAGTCAGAAGTATATCCAACGGTGTTTCTTTCGAAATAAGTTTACCGATCTCACAACCGACCAGCGCAGCTGCAAAGGCTCCGGCAGGACCGCCGGAGATGGCTCCCATCGATCCTGTGACAGCACTTGAAAGCATGATCAGCGGCGAAGCTTGCAGTTTAAACGCAACAGCCACACCAATGGCAGCTCCCATGTATTGCATCGACATCGTTCCGAGCGCGATCAGATGGGTCGATACTGTATTCTCTCCCAACCAAAGGGCTGTTTGTTGACCGGCTGTCTTGATGATCAAACCGACGATCAATGTTGCGAAAAGACCCAGTGCCATGCCGGATAAAGCATCGAACACATACCTTTGAACACTGATCACAACGCCTTTTCGCTCCAGAAATTGTCTCATGATTTCTCCTTTATTCAGAAAAGAATCCGGTTAGGATTCTTTATTCAACTGTTTCACGCCAAATGACGGCGCCTAATTCTTTGAGTTTACCATCTAAATTGTCATAACCGCGATCGATGTGATAAACATCGTGAATCTCGGTGACACCCTCTGCGATGAGCCCCGCAATGACTAAACTGGCTCCGCAGCGTAGATCCGTTGCTGTCACCCGATCACCATATAACTTCGTTGGACCTTTGGTGATTGAACTGGCCGGAATGACACTGATGTCGGCTCCCATCCGTTGGAGTTCGTGACAGTGTTTAAAACGTTCTACATAGATGGTTTCTTTAACGATCGATTCACCGATAGCCTGAGTCAACAGCGGCGTGAGCGGTTGTTGCAGGTCGGTCGCAAATCCCGGATAAGGAAGCGTCTGAATATCAACGCTTTTTAAATTCTCGGTATGATGGATCGTCACACGATCTACTTCCACATTCATTTTGACGCCCATCTCATGTAACTTCGATAACAGCGACTCTAGATGTTGCGGAATGATATTTTCAATGGTCATCTCTTCGGCTGCAGCGGCTGCCATGATAATAAATGTACCGGCTTCGATGCGATCCGGAATGATCTCGTGAAAACAACCGGCTAATTCGGTGACACCGTCGATTGTAATGACGTTGGTACCGGCACCGCGGATACGCGCACCCATTTTATTCAGCATGGTGACGACATCGATGATTTCCGGTTCTTTGGCCGCATTCTCAATGGATGTCCGTCCTTCCGCAAAGACAGCTGCCATCATGATATTGATGGTAGCTCCGACAGAAGCGATATCCAAGAATATTTTCGCTCCCACCAATTTTTCGGCATGGATGTGATAACTGCCTTGAACATATTCGACGGTCGCACCCAACGCTTCAAATCCTTTTAAGTGGAGATCGATCGGCCGCGGGCCTAAATAACACCCGCCCGGCATTTTCATTTTAACTGTTTTGTATTTTCCTAAAAGAGCTCCCATAAAATAATAAGAAGCACGCAATTTCGTTACTGCCGGATGTTCCAGCGGAATATTGATCATCTCAGTCGGATCGATGATGATATGATCCGGAGATTTTTGTATAACATTGACATTCAGATGCCTAAGTAAAACAGCCAGGGAATCCACATCGGAAATATCAGGTACACCGCAGATAGTGACCGGACCGTTCGACGCTAAAATCGCTGCAGGAATAAGCGCGACTGTCGCATTCTTGGAACCGCTGATGCGAACACTGCCTTTTAAGCGATGGCCGCCTTCGATTTTTATAACTTCTTCCATGTTAGTCTCCCTTCTTCCATTCCTATTTTAACAGATAACACATTGATTGACCATAAAATGAGTGTGAAATGGTTTAGGCATCCGATTCGAAGGATTCACCCTTTGATCGATTGCACCGTTCCTCTTAGCTGTTAGTTTGGGTAATCAACCAGGCTTATCAATAGCTTGAATATCTGCTTTCGCAATAAACTAAGTCTTATTATACGCGATTCCTTCTCAATGTGAAGTGGATTTTTTTACGAGAGCGCTACCAATCATCCCATTCGTCGAAGGAAGTAAAAAAAACCATGTTTCCATGGTTTAACGTCACTAATTAAGCTTTATTGGCACTTCCGAATAAATTGATCTTCTCGCGAACGACTCCTTGAATTGCTTCAAATCCGGGTCTCAACAGCTTTCTCGGATCGAATCCTTTCGCTTCAAGATCTTTTCCGGCTTCGATATATTTGCGTGTTGCAGCAGCGAAAGCCAATTGGCATTCGGTGTTGACGTTGATCTTACTGACACCTAATGTGATCGCTTTGGCGATCATTGCATCAGGAATGCCTGAACCGCCGTGCAGAACCAAAGGCATCGCTCCGGTAATTTCGTGGATCGTGTCAAGAACTTCAAAGTTCAGACCTTTCCAGTTTTCAGGGTATTTACCATGGATGTTTCCGATACCTGCTGCCAGGAAATCGATTCCCAGATCAGCGATCTTCTTGCATTCTTTCGGATCGGCAACTTCGCCCATTCCTACGACACCGTCTTCTTCACCGCCGATGGAACCGACTTCTGCTTCAATGGAGATTCCTTTAGCGTGGCACAAAGCAACCAATTCTGTTGTTTTAGCGACATTCTCGTCAAACGGTAAGTGGGATCCGTCAAACATGACAGACAGGAAACCTGCGTCGATGCATTTGAGTGCACCTTCATAGGATCCGTGGTCAAGGTGTAACGCTACCGGTACTGTGATTTTTAATTCTTCGATCAACCCTGAAGTCATTCCGACGATGGTCTTGTATCCACCCATATACTTTCCTGCACCTTCGGATACACCCAAAATAACCGGTGCCTGAAGTTCTTGAGCAGTTAATAAGATCGCTTTTGTCCATTCTAAGTTGTTGATGTTGAATTGTCCGACCGCATAATGTCCTTCGCGCGCTTTTTCCAACATTTCTTTAGCAGCTACTAATGCCATGTGAATTGTCCTCCTGTGGATTTTCCAATTTTATTTTACTCTACTTTTAGCATATTGGGAAGAAGCTTGCACGAAGCCCGCGAAGAGCGGATGCGCACGATTCGGTCTCGATTTAAATTCCGGATGGAACTGGCATCCGACAAACCAAGGGTGATCTTTCAGTTCGGTGATCTCGACCAAATATTCGTCCGGACTAAGTCCGCTGAAGATCACGCCGTTATCACTCATAATCTTGCGATAATCATTGTTGAACTCATAACGGTGACGATGACGTTCCTGAATCAATTCCTGTTTGTAGGCACTGAATGTTTTTGTATCTTTGACGATCGCACACGGCCAGTTACCTAAACGAAGGGTTCCGCCCATGTTCTCAACACCGTTTTGATCCGGCATCAAGTGAATGATCGGACTGACGGTCGATTCATCCCATTCGGTCGAGTTAGCTCCTTCAAGATTGCAGACATTGCGGGCGATCTCGATCATAGCGATCTGCATGCCCAAACAAATACCGAAATACGGGATCTTATTGACCCGCGCATAGTTACATGCCAAGATCATTCCTTCGATTCCACGGCCGCCGAAACCGCCCGGAACCAAGATACCATCGACGTCAGCTAATTCGCTGAGCAGGTTTTCTTGTGTCAACTCTTCGGAATTGACCCATCGGATGTCGACTTTGACACCGATCGGATACCCCGCATGTTTCAACGATTCGCTGACCGAAAGATAGGCATCGTGAAGTTGGACGTATTTGCCGACTAAGGCAATCGTGACCGTTTCATTCAGATGACGCGAACGTTCGATCATCTCGCGCCATTCGGTCATATCAGCTTCCGGGGCGTCGATATTGAATTTATGAAGAATATAATCGTCAAATCCCTGTTCCTGGAAAGCTAACGGGATCTCATAGATATTTTCCACATTCATCGATTCGATGATGGCGTTCGGACGCACATCACAGAACAAGGCGATCTTTTTGCGCATTTCATCGGTGATGCGTTCATCACAACGGGTGACGATCACATTCGGTTTGATGCCGAGTGACATCAATTCCTTGAAACTGTGCTGAGTAGGCTTGGTTTTTAATTCTCCGCTGGCCGGAATTCTCGGAATCAAGGTTGCGTGAATAAAAATAACATCATCGCGTTCTTGTTCCGCATGAACTTGACGGGCGGCTTCTAAAAACGGCAGTGATTCGATATCACCGACCGTTCCGCCGATCTCGGTGATGACGATATCGGCTCCGGATTCGATCCCGGCTGCGTAGATCTTTCCTTTGATCTCATCGGTGATATGCGGAATGACCTGTACGGTCGCTCCCAGATAGTCGCCTCTGCGTTCTTTGGTAAGTACGTTCATATAGACACGTCCCGATGTAATATTGGCGTTTTGCGTCAATTCTTCGTCGGTAAACCGCTCATAATGGCCTAGATCCAAATCGGTTTCCGCTCCGTCTTTGGTAACGAAAACTTCTCCGTGTTGATACGGCGACATCGTTCCCGGATCCACATTGATGTACGGGTCGAATTTCTGCATAAATATCTTCAGTCCGCGGTTCTTCAAAAGCCGTCCCAGTGATGTTGCGGTAATACCCTTACCGATTCCGCTGACGACGCCTCCCGTTACGAAAATATACTTTGTCATGATCAACACTCCTTTCAAAAATAAGAAAAGTGTCCCCAAAGATTGAGGACACTCTGCCCTTTATTATTCTATCAGAGTACCTGATTTACTTCAATGTTAAAGTGAAAAAATCGTTAATACGTTTCTTCAGGTGTTTCTTCATCATTCGGAGTTTTTTCGTACTCTTCGTCTTCATCATAGTCTTGATCGACGATTTCATCGTCTTTTACGCTATCGTCTTCGAGTGCGATCGAACTTGTGTCGAAATGCGTTTCGTTGTACGTACGTCTTGCGCGAAGATCCCACATATTTTCAGCCAAGGCCGCAAAACGGATATCCAACATCATCGCCGAATAGAATTGCGCGATCTTGTTTTCAGCCTGCGTCGGTGTGAAACCCATCTCGGTACTGACGTGTGACCATAGATCGATAAACGGAACTTCTTGTTTTTTCTGCGTCATAATTTCAAAAGCGACATCGGTCATTGAACGGTTACTCATTTGGATCCTCCTACATTTTTTCAGGGGCATCGACACCGATAAGTGTCAATGCATTGCGTAACGTAATCTGTACAGCTTTGACAAGTCCCAAACGTTGGGCACTCAAAGCGGGGTTTTCCTGATCCAAGACATGGCACTCTCCATAGAATGCGTGGAACGAAGAAGCCAAGCGTTGGATATAATTACAGACTTTATGCGGTTGACGCGTAATCGCCGCGTCCGCAATCATCTGCGGAAAATCAATCATTTGTTTAAGCAGTTCCGCTTCTTTAGGATGACCCAGATCACCGAATTCAACAGCGATCTCCATCGTAGCGTTACGTAAGATCGAACACAGTCTGGCATGCGCATACTGCGCGTAATAGACAGGATTCTCATTGGATTGACGCGATGCCATATCCAAATCAAGATCCATGTGTGTATCACCGGCCCGGCTGACGAAGTAATACCGTACCGCATCAACACCGGCTTCTTCGATCAAGTCTTTCAACGCGACTGCTTTTCCGGTCCGTTTACTCATCTTGAACTCTTCACCGTCTTTGATCATCCGCGCCATCTGAATGATATCGATTTCCAAATCTTCGGACGGATAGCCCAAAGCTTGAATAGCTGCTTTCAAACGGTTGATATAGCCGTGATGATCAGCACCCAACAGATCGATCATTTGATCGAATCCGCGGTCTTTCTTATCAAGATGGTAAGCAATGTCGGGTAACAGGTAAGTATAGAGACCGGTGCTCTTAACAAGCACACGGTCTTTATCATCGTTATAATCGGTCGTGCGTAACCACACGGCGCCTTCGCTCTCGTATGTTTTACCATGATCGGTCAATTGTTTCAATGCTTTTTCCACTAAACCGCGATCATAGATACTCTGTTCGGACGTCCAAACGTCGAATTCGACACGGAACGTCGCTAAGTCTTCACGCAGTTTCTTGGTTTCTTCCACCAATCCGATCTCACGGAAATAAGCAAGTGATTCATCGGTATTAGTTTCCGCATATAAGTCACCGATCTGAGTTTTGATTCCGGCTGCGATCTCGATCAGATCTTTACCGTGATATCCGTCTGCCGGTACTTCGGCAACTTTTCCGCAGGCCTGTAAATAACGGGCTTGCAATGATTTAGCCATATTGTTGATCTGATTCCCGGCATCGTTCACATAATATTCGCGTGTGACATCGTATCCGGCTTTCTTCATGATGCGGGTCAAGGAATCTCCGATGGCTGCTCCGCGGGCATGACCCGGGTGGAGATCGCCGGTCGGGTTTGCCGACACGTATTCGACATTGATCTTGTGACCGTTACGACGTTCTGACTGTCCGAATTCATGATCCTGACTCAGGATCACATTCAGAATATCAGTCAATCGATCCTGCAACATAAAGAAGTTGATAAACCCGACTCCGGCCGGTTCGGCCAATCGAACGCCGGCTTTTTCATTATCCAGATGATTCAGGATCTCCTGTGCGATCATCTTAGGATTCTGGCGAAGTTGTTTGGCAAGCCGCATCGCGACATTACTGGAGTAATCGCCGAAACTGACTTGTTTCGGTAGTTCTATCACGATTTCTTCCGGAAGCATTTCGACACCGAAAGCGTGTTGGACAGCTTCTTGCAAGGCCTGTTTTAACTTGTGCTCTATTTGATTCATTGTTTGTTCTCCTCGATATACCAATCACTGATAAACCCGCCGATATACTCATCCCCATTTAAGAGACGATAGTCGATATGGATATGTGCATCACTGCGAGTGAGCACATCGGTCTGAACATCCATTGCGAGTACACCGTACGGTGTGCCGACACTTGCGTTTGTTTGTTGGCCGACCTTGAAATTCAACTCTGTACCGAATTCGAAAACACGTGAGATTCGCACGTTCTCACCTTCGATTTGTAGACTTACTTCCGCAAAAGGAATGACTGTTTCTCTATAATGAAGAACAATGAGCGTATTGTCAATGCTTTTCAATGCGGATCCACTGTATATTTCAGACTTCTCGTTTGTCTCTTTGTCTGTCTGGACAACTCGTAGCGATATCTGCTGATATTCAATCATTTTCCCACCCTTTTTCTTCTTGAATTATATTCATTGAAACGCAGTTGTCAATACAAAAACCGAAAAAACATGTGTTATTCACATGAATTTACATAATCATCGGCCGTTTGAGTGATTTTCGCCACTTTAACAGAAGAAAACCGTCACTTGGACGGTTTCATGAAAGCTTCTATTTCGGCAACTGATTTCAAGATATTCGGTGAAAGTACCTCATATCCGTTTTCGGTAACCAGTACGTCATCTTCGATTCGAATTCCGATACCTTCTTTCGAACTGTATAGTCCCGGTTCGACGGTAATGATGTTTCCCGGTTTGAGAACCATCGCTTCGAGTTGCCCCACATCATGGGTATCCAGTCCCAGCAGATGACTAACGGAATGATAGTAAACATCATCGACTTCTTCCGGCTTCGAAATGATCTTAGCTTTAACGCATTCGATCGCATAGACTTCTTTGACGATATCATTAAGTGAAACGAAGGTAACTCCCGGTTTGATGGCTTCAATGACGGCGAGTTGTGCTTTGAGAACGATCTCGTAAAATACTTTCTGACGAGTCGTGAATTTTCCGTTGACGGGTATAGTTCTGGAGATATCAGCACTATAAAGGTTATAACTTGCCCCGAGATCGAACAGAACCATTTCATGGTCGAGAACGGTACGGGTATTCTTTACATAGTGCAAGGTCGTTGCTTCAGGTCCTGATGCGGCGATCGTATCAAACGCATAACCGGCATTGGCTTTAGCAAGTTCATAATCGAAATGAGCTACGATCTCATACTCTGCCATGCCCGGTTTCATTTCTTTCATCATACGTTCAATGCCTTTTTGAGTAATATCGATAGCTTTACGTACTTCATCGACTTCCTGTGAATTTTTGATCGTACGCATGGCACAGATATGCGGATAGATATTCAAAATGGTCAGTGCCGGATAATGTTGCTTGCACTTGTGACCGAACTGTTCGCCTTCCATGATGCGACTCTTGAAATCATCGCGTTCACCGTCGATAAACAGCGATGTGATTCCCATTCGCATTAGATTCTTGCTGAAGAACGAGTCAAACTGAGAAATACTGAAGATAGTCGAGATTCCGCTGATCGCTGCAGCTTCATCTTTATACATCGATTTACCGACCCATTTTTCAGTCGTTGGATTGTAGTCTTTGATGAAAAGCCATTCACGTTTACCTTGGTTGGTATTGGCCAACACTAAAATCAGGCTGTCCTCATCCAAACCGGTCAGATAATGGAAGTTACGATTCACGCTGAACGGATATGAAGCATCCGCACTTCGTTTGATCAGATCACCTGCAAACAAGACGACAATACTGCCAACTTCGATATACTCACTTACTTTTTCGCGACGATGCGCATAAACTTTTGAATCCATGGGACTCCTTTCTATAAAGAGGTTTCTTTCGGAAAGAACATTTTCACGTCTTCCTTGTTTTCCCCTTTAACGATCGCTTTGACCAACAGACTGGCCTGCGAAAGCTCTTTGATTTCTCCGGTATGCATCAATATCCAAATCAATGAATTTTCATATTCCTGATATGGATGGTACGGCCGTTGATCCGCTGAATCGATTGCGAAGTAATAGTTACTGTCATACCCTAATTCTTCGACACGTTGTTTCTGTGCTTCACTTTGAGCACTATTTTCCACATCCGCATAATCAAACAAGCGGCGATTTAGTAAACGTGATGCCAAATCGCTCAGAATCGAATCTGAATGATGGGTAGCGAGTCGGAATCCATAGAAACAAGCAGGTTCATCCAACGCAAAGTGTTGGGACACACTGGGCATTTCGGATTGAAACAACACTTCAAACATCGGAAACATTTCTTTGATCGAAGGATCCGATTCAGCCAGGACCTTGAGTCGGTGAAAGAATCGAATTAAGATCGTTTCAACACTCCTTGAGACCGGATGATAATAGACCTGCCAATACATATGGTATCTGGCCATAATGTAATCTTCGACGGTATGGATGCCACTTTCTTTGATGACCAACTTGTCGCTTTGAACACGTAATGTTCGAAGCACGCGCTCAAGATCGAAATTCCCATAACTGACTCCGGTAAAATAGGCATCGCGAAGCAGGTAATCCATTCGATCCGCATCCAATTGGCTGGAAACGATCATCGACAGTAACGGATTTGTATGGGTGTGAGTAATAATGGAAGCAACATTCGCAGGTAAGTGCGGATCCGCTTTGGTGAGTACTTCATGGATCTCTGAATCTTCTGTCAATATACGGATCGTGAAGTCTTCATGCGAATACGGAAGAATGGATTCAAACGAATGTGAGAATGGACCGTGTCCGATATCGTGAAGCAATCCCGCCAACATGACTTCGACCTTTTCTTCTTCACTCAACATGTCTTTCAATCCTTCGACTTCATTGACCATCCGTCGAACAATCTCATAGACCCCCAGTGAATGAGAAAACCGCGAGTGTTCAGCTGTGTGATAAACCAAATAGGTCGAGCCTAATTGGTGAATGCGGCGCAACCGTTGAAATTCCGGTGTATTGAGACAATCCCAAATGATCTGATATTCGATATGAATATATTCATGGATCGGATCACGAAGAACTTTGATTTCATTCAGTTTTTCAAACATAGGTGCACCTCGCTTTCACGGATCTAGTCGATGGATTCTTCTGTTCTCTCTATCAATACGACGGCTTGGGCAACCACACCTTCTTGACGCCCGATAAATCCGAGTTTTTCTCCGCGTGTTGCTTTGATACTGACATTATCGATATGTGTCTGTAAAGCTTCTGCGATGTTCGCTCGCATCTGATCGATATATGGTGCTAATTTGGGTTTCTCCAACAGGATCATACTATCGATATTCACAATGTGATAATGTCTCTCATGCATCATTGCGACGACTTGCGTTAAGATCTTTATTGAATCCATATTGTGATAACGTTCATCGGTATCGGGGAAGTATTTCCCCAGATCTCCTAATGCCAGAGCTCCCAAAATGGCTTCCGCAACAGCGTGGACCAAAGCATCTGCATCGGAATGACCCATCAACCCGACGGGACTTTCGATTTTTACGCCACCTAAAATCATCGGTCGTCCTGCTACTAAAGGATGTATGTCGGTAGATTGTCCGATTCTTATCATATTATCTCCCTCCTTTAGGCTTGTTTGTGAGTCAATTATACCACTTCCATATCTTTCATGAAAGTTTTTAGAATTTGTTTCACCCGCGTTTTCCCGCACAAAGCTACTTAATTTGTTATACTGTGTGTCTGACAGGAGGATAGTGTCATGAGAAATAATAAAATAATCATAACTGCATTCATACTCAGTGTCGGAAACTTTTTGATCGTACTCAGCGAATTCAGTCGCTTCAGTACACTGGCAGGCATTTACGCAACAACACCTACAGAAATTCTCGGCGGAAGCTTAGCGGAAATAGCGAATTGGGTTTTATTACTAAGCTCGTTTATCTTACCGGTCATGATCGGTCTCTATTATCTTCAGATGCGAAACAGACGGGAATATCGGTCTTACCGTCCTTATAAGTAATCAAGTTTCAGCTGTCGATGATTAAATCCATGAGTTTTCATGGATTTTTTTATATGTTTCGATTCATCATAAAAAAACCGCACTAGTGCAGTTCGATGGTTACGATCTTCTTCATGGATTTCAATTCTTCGGCGATCTCATGAATAATACTCAGTTTCGCATTGAGCGAGATCAACAGACCCGACATATCGCGATGAGCCGGATTGTCTGCTTGACCGACGATGAAGCGGATCTTAACGGTGTTGAATATAAGAGCTTTCGCCAATAACGTGGCTCCGTCTTCGCTTTGGTCTTCCAATAAATTGCGAAGGATCTTTTCTGATTTTACGCACTGGCGAAGAATATCGCGAGTTTTCGCTAATGTAAGAACACCTTCGGTGACCAGATCGATTCCTTGGATCGAAGCCGTCGGCGGTACTTCCTGCCGGATCGCCAAAATCCGATTGACATTGATGGGTACATTGAGTTCACGAGCAACGATCTGGGCCGTTGTACCGCCGCAGATGATCTTAAGACCGTCACTGTTCATAAGTTGTCTGACGATCTGTGTATCTAACTTCTTATCGGACGGCGGACCGACCATGACGATGGTTTGGTTTCCGCTGACAATCTTTGCGGTCGCTACGGTAGCATCATCACTGGGACATCCTTGATACAGATCGTTGACGGCAACTAATAAGGTATCCGTGATCATCATAGCGCTGTCACCGGGTCGAATTGTCTGTTTAAGGTGGTTTACAACCTCGCTGCGCGCCCAACCGAAGTTAAGTACACGACCGATACCCGCATGAAGAACGCCGTCACTGTAGAGCACGATGACGTCGTCGGGCAGTACGGTAAAATGAGACTCATAGATCGTTCGGTTCTGCAGGCGGATGGAAGTCCGTAAAATAGCAACTTCTTCCAGGTTACGAAGGACAATACTTTGAGGTTGATCGAACTCAGCCAAATACGCATTCCCATCGGAAAACACCTGCAACACAGCGAATGTAGAATAGGCGATCTTACGCTCGGCACATTCCGGAAGTGTCCGGGTAATGGTTTCGACCGCATCATCCAATCCCAGTCCCTGATTCAACATTTCACTCAGAATAGTAGCCGTCAGTGTCGCTAAGATATTGGCTTTCACACCGCTGCCAAGACCATCTGCCAAGACCATCACGAAACTATGTTCATTGATATGATCGCGGACGATATCGCCGCATAACTCTTCTTTATTTTTGACCAGGGATCCGTGAAAGGATTCGACCAATGTTTCGATTTTACTCATCTTCGACACTTTTCTTCAGTCGTGTCAGTGCGATTTTACTTTTTGCGGTCGTTTCACCCAACAAACTGGCAATCTCCTGTACCGTACGCATCTGCTCATCCAACACCTCTTGCGTCACACTCAATGTTTGTTTACGGTATTCTTTCAGTCGTACCTGCTGAAGTTTTTCATCTGTCAGATCCATCAAAATAATGACTGAACAATTCTCGTCTTTCATCGGCACGATCGCGTGTTGAAAAGTACGATGATAATGTTCGTATTCAGCCTGGATATAGTGCACTTTCGACGAATCATGCAAAAGCTCAATCAATTGCTCATTCGGTAATAAGGCACTGACCGGAAATCCTTTGACCGGAAAATCACGGCAATTCAACAAATCCATACCTGACGGATTGATTTCGATGATATTAAGTTCGCTGTCGACGACTAAGACGCCGTTCGGAGTATGTTCGATGACCGCATTCGACATCGATTCGGCTTTCTCCAACGCAAACGGCAGACATAAATGCGGATCGGCTTTTTTATCCAAAACAGCGATCGCTTTTTCACGACAGGTCGGATAACCGCAAGCACCGCAATTAAGTTCTTTTTCTTTGTCCATTTTACCTAAACTTTTCAATACTTCGCGTATCTGTGTTTCTGCATACGTATGTGTCGCTAACGGCTTAGCGATCCGTTCGATCCGATAAAGCGCCGCATTCGCCTGCGGTAACTCAATTGACGGATTCGATCGGCGAATATTTTGAATACTGGCGAACTCGCGTTGTTTATGTTGATGCAGCAACGGTCCTTTGAGACAGGATCCGATACAGGCATTCATTTCGATAAAGCTTCCTTTAAGATAACCGTTACGAATCGATTCAAGGACTTCTCCGGCCCGTTCCACTCCTTCAATATGGATCGCATTGATACCATCCAGCTTTGGCGCCATCGTTTCAATGATTCCGCCGCCGGTCGGATAGAGTCTGGCGATCTCTCCTTCGAATCGATCGCTGAAATCAAAGTGCGGTTTTTCACTTCCGTTGAACCAAGTTTCGATGTCCTGCATCGAAATAACCGCATCTACGATCCCTTTATGGATCGGATCGGCAGCTTCTTTTATTTTAGCGGCGCAAGGGCTGACAAAAACAACCTTGGCGTCCGGATATTGTTGTTTAAGTTGAATCCCGTGAGCGATCATCGGTGAGACGACCGGTGCTAACAGATTGACCAAGTCCGGATAACGAGTCTCGACAAGCGTAACGATCGCCGGACAACAGGTTGAAATCATGGTCCGTTCTGTACCGTCATGCATGAGTTCTAAATAACGCGTTGAGACGGATGCTGCTCCGCGGGCTGTTTCTTGTACATCAAAAAAACCATGTTGCTTGAATGTTTCTTTCAAAAGCGGAAAATCACCTTGCATTGAAACATAACTGGGCGCCAGACTGGCCACCAGTTTGATTCCGCTGTTGGACCAAGCGAGTACTTTTGCCATATCCGTATTGACCTGTTTAGCATCATGCGGACAAATCACATAACAAGCTCCGCATAGAATACATTCTTCTTCAATGATCTCCGGTTTACCGTTAGCAAACGAGATTGCCTTGGTCGGACATACTCGTACACAATGATGGCATAATTTACAATTGGCTTCCTGTAAGCTGATGATTTCCATCAAAGTACCTCTGAGATCTCGCTTGTCAACCACTTCTGAGCCGTTTCCATTTCAATGATATGAAGTTGTTTCCCGTTGATTTTTACGCCGATGCCCTGCGCACAGGTACCCATGCAAAAGGAACCTTTGATTTCCGTCATTGCTTCCCATTGGTGAGTCTTGATGATATCGTTGATAAGCATAACTATGGAGTCGGATCCTTTCACATAACAGGAACTTCCGATACAGATTTCGATGGTAACCATGGTAACCTCCTTGATTGCTGATAAAAAAACAGCCTTTTTATTGCTATTTTTTTCACATGAAGTGTAACATAGAATTCCGTACTTTTCTATGTTTCTTTCGAAAAATCACAGTTTTATGCTATCATAATGACAGTGAGGTGAGTGTATGAAATCAGTCGCAGTCATAGGCACAGCGTTAATGGATACTCTGCTGGTTTCACCATCAGTCGTCCATGAGGAAACATGCAATAAAGTCCGTTATTTCGAAGCTGACGGAGGTTCGATGCGCAATGTGGCGCATAACTGTTCATTGCTTGGAATTCCGACTGTTTTTTGGGCGAAGTTCGGAAACGACATCCTTGCTCTGCAAATGATCCAACGCTTGGAAGAATCCGGTTGTATCGTTCACAGTACCCTTGTGGATGCGGAAACTCCGCATTTCATCCAAACGTTTGATTCTACCCATAAAAAAACAATGTTTTCTTCGATCACCGATGAATTCTACTTTGATTCCGAAGATGCTGTTCCGACGATCTTATTGGACCAATGCGATTATGGGATCACTGATCAGGATGATCCTGATTTTCTGAAATTACTCCTTCGTAAAGCACCGCGGATTCATTGGATCGCTGTCGGTTTTATTCCCGATAGCAGTGTGATGTCTCATTTTGACGGTGTCGTGATGAATCGTCATGAAGCGCTCGTTAATTTAGGTAATTGTTCTTTCGATCGCTATTCTCAGTTATTGCAGAAAATAGGATTTAAATGGGGATGTATCACATTAGACCAAGGCGGCGTGCTGGTGATCGATAGGAAAAGTTCGATACTTAAAGAAGCTCATACTCTTCAGTCCGGTACCGATCTGGGTTGCGGTGATGCCTTTGTGAGTGCATTATTATTGGGATTGATCGAAGGTAACTCCGTGATCGAAGCAGCCGAAATAGGTTTAGAGGCTGCATCACATACATCAAATGTCAGTTCTTCCGTAAATCCGGAGTTAAAATCACTCCTAACCCATCAGAAATAGAGGAAACTTATGCGATTAAATAACTATATAAGTGCGACCGGACTTTGTTCGCGACGCGAAGCTGATCAATACATCATCGACCGCCGCGTTACTGTTAACGGTGAATTGGCCGAATTGGGAATGCAGATCGGTGAAGAAGACCAAGTAACTTTGGATGGAAATCTGCTGACTCCTAAATCGGAATTCGTCACGATCGCTTATCATAAACCGGTCGGTATCATCTGCACCAGCGAGGCAGAAGTGGAAGGAAACATCATCGATGCCATCGGATATCCGGAACGGATCTTTCCGATCGGTCGATTGGACAAAGATTCCGAAGGGTTGATCTTATTGACCAATGACGGCAGTATCGTAAATCGAATTCTGCGTGCCGAAAACAGCCATGATAAAGAATACATCGTCAATGTTACCCGTCCGTTGGGTAAGAATTTCAAATCATCAATGGAACGCGGACTTGATATCTATAATCCCGTTAAACACGAAGTTCAACAAACTAAACCTTGTGTGGTCAAGATCTTGAGTCCGACGACTTTCATGATCACCCTAAATCAAGGACTCAACCGTCAAATACGACGGATGTGTTCCGTGCTGGATTATCGTATCGTTCGGCTTAAACGCGAACGTATCATGAATATCAATTTAGGCAGTCTTCCGAAAGGAAAATGGCGTAAATTGACACCGGATGAACTCAGCGGCATGCTGGCGATGTTGGATAAAGAGGAATAAAAAAAGAAGCCGAAGCTTCTTTTTTGTTGGTTTATTCGACATCTTGCAGAAGCGGAATGATTCTTGTTTGGATACGCAACATCCAAACGATCAGTAAAACATGAAGTACATCATTCTCATTGAACAAAATACCGGTACTTTGATAGAGTTGTGATCCTATCCCATAATATAAATAAACAAGGTAGATGATGTTGATCAATAGAAAGAAATACCACGTATTCATAATCCGCCGGTTCATCAGACTGCGATATTGACGGGCACGTCTTTTGGTGAGTAAGATGAAGATCAAGATATTCGGTAATAAGAACACCAATAGGCATTCATAAGAGACCAAGAAACGATCGCATGTTAAGATTCCGCCGACGATCAATCCTGTGTAGATAACGCTGCTGTGATAGGGTATAAACGTTTATTCCTCATATCGAATCCTCTTTTTCGGCTGACCGTTCTATTGTTTATTATACACTGAATCTATTTGTGAATAAAAAATGAATGTATCAAATAAGTGTAGTTTTAAAGGATATATTCAATGTTTTCATTGAAATTCTTCGACTGTTTTTCGATATTTTTAGTTCATATTGATTATTACTGATATTTTTTGACAATACTTTACTTCAAAGCCAGAATATACGGAATCTAAAGGTATTGACAGACTAAAAAAAGAGCGTAATATGAACATTGTTCAGGAGGACACGAATCATGAATAAAACCATCACTTCAAAAGACCTGTTATTGAACGCAGCCAAAGAGATCGCTCAGCAAGAAGGGTTTGAAAACCTCAGTGTTCGCGGAGTCGCCGCTAAATGCGGAGTTTCCGTCGGTTCGATCTATAATTACTTCCCTGATAAGTCTGCCATGATCCATTCGATCATTGATGATTTTTGGCTGTCTGCGATACAGGAAATTACGATCCGGTCAATATCCTCCTACAATTTTCTGGATGTCTTCCAACAAACATTTGAACAATTTCATCGGTATCTGTCCGGTTTTGATTCTGATTGGCTTCGCCAGATCGCATTCTTAGGGGATACGAATCAACCCAACAGTGAATCGGCGCATTTCATCCAATTGAGTGAGCACTTTATGCGCGCACTTGATTCGGATTCTTCGGTATCCGATACGCTTTGGACATCGGACTTTACACAGGCTGATTTTGTGTTGTTTGTGTATGAGAATATGATCATGATGTTGCAGCGGGAGTTGGATGACTGTTCCTATTTTGTGAAGCTGTGTGCACGTATCCTCTATAAATAAAAAATAGGCACCTCAGAGTGCCTATAATTTCATAAATTTTTCAACATCCAAGACAAATATCGTAGCTCCGCCGACTTGTACTTCAATCGGGAACGACGCATATCGACCGATATCGTACGAGGCTGTCGATGGAACGATCTCTGTCCGGCGTTTGCTTTCTTCACCGATCAATGCGATACATTTTTCTACCAGATCGTCTTCGGTACCGATGATCAACGTTGTATTACCGGCACGTAAGAATCCGCCTGTAGTGGCTAAACGCGTTACCTGAAAATTCTCTTTTGTCAGGGCATTGGATACACTTGAACTATCATCATTCGATACAATGGCCAGAATCAGTTTCATGATATTTCCTCCTCGATTGTACCTACATTATACCACAATTCAGTATCAGGTGAAATTTCATGCCAATGAAATTAGTAACACATTCGGGAGTCCGCAGAAGTCTTCTTTCATGCGATATACACTTCTGTGGATTAATTAATTCTATTTTCTTCTTTTATATCGACAATAACTATCATTACTCTATCCAATTAATATAGCGGCGTGTGATTTCAAAAGTTCCATGGAACTGAAATTTTCGATCTAGGTATTTGCAAATAGAATGAGTCATGGAACCTGTAAATAGCATACCAAGAATTGTGCCTAATCCGACAGCTGTCAAATGGCCTAGAAACCAAAATGATAAAATTGTTGTTATCAAAACACAAATAAAATCGAATATTGTTTTTACATACTGAACCGAAAGATTGGACCATTCACAAATATCTCTTACAAAATTATCGAAAGGTAAAACTGGCAACTTACATTTCAGAAAGAGACTTGCTCCTATTGCTATAAAAGTAAATCCTATGAAAAAATATATTATGCGGAAGAAATATGTATTCGGCCATAAGTCAATAAACTGATTATAAAAGTCTATAAAGTTACCGAACAAGTAGGCCAGTACGAATGAACCAACATAGCTGATTTTAGGTTTATGCGTTATTATGATCAGCAATATGATTGTTAGTGCCTGAATTAGAAAATTCCAAGTTCCAAATGATATCTGTGATACAATCTTGCTTAACACTAACGGTACTGATGATAGTGTCGAAATACCAAAATCACTCTTCGCTAGCAAACTTACACAAAAGCTATTTAGCAATAGTCCAATCAACAAGGCAAGTTCACTGGAGAATTGCTTTTTATTTTTATTCATTAGCCCATCAAGGCTACGGCTATGGGATAACCGATGAATACCGTTACTAGTACCGACATAAACATTTGTGTAAATCCATATTTCATCAACTCAATCGTGTTAGTCCAACCGGTTCCACCAGCTATTGCTACACATGGCATAGCTGGTGGTGTTGCAAATGCGTAAGCAGCCATCATACCGATGATAGAAACAACCGCAGGTGTGCTAACAGCACCTTTAGTCGAAAGAGTTATTGGAATCGCAATAGCAGTAACCACTGTTACCGTAACCATATTTGATGATAAATTCGTTTGAAGCGCTGCCCAAACCGTAAATAGTAATACGAGAGCTATTGGAATTAGTGTCGCTGTAACCGGTGAAATTGATGCTGACAAGAATTTTGTCAACCCGATATCTGTATTTGTTATTGCTGAACCCAGTGCTAAAGTTGAAGCACACATGATCAAGCTGACCCACGTCACTCCTTTACTCATCGCTTCTCCGAAATTCATAAGCGGTTTACCTTTGTCGGTAATAATCGATAATGCTACCACTCCTAACAAAGGTGGAAGAGCCGTACCAAACGAATCTACATAATTAGCTAAAGTCGGGAAGATTGGTTTGATTAATCCCGGTGCTACCCAAAGAACGATAATAATTGCGAAAATTAACAGAATTAACTTTTCAGCACGTTCCATTGGTTTGAACTCTTCTTTTAAAGAATCTAAATTCAATCCTCTTATTATCGACATATCTGGATTAAGAATGAATCTGAACATCACTACCATCAAACCTGCAGAAATTAAGCCAACAGGAATTGCAAATCCCATATATGAAGCATAGCTGATTGTTAGTTTCGTAGCTGTTTGATAATAACCCATTGCCATCAGTGAAAAAACATGCGCAATCGGAGTCATCCCGGAAGATATTCCACAACAGATTACCAAACCGATCATTAGCATTGATGCTATTTTATTTCCTTTTTCAAGTTTTAAAACACTGTAAATTTCTTCTATGATTGGTAGATAGATGACAAACAATACGGTTGGTGACATGAAGCACCCTATAAAAATAACTGAGGCAAAGAATAGTATAACAAAATGCCATGGTCCTTTTTTCGCTATTTGACTCGTTACGAATGCAACAGCGCATCTGCGAACAAACGGAGTTTTTGATAGAGAATAAGTACACATGAAAGTGAACATCAAGAATGCAAATGTAGAATTACCAAATGAGCCGGTTAAGATTGTACTCATTTTTAACCCCGGTACAAAAGCCAGTGCAGCCAAACATAGCAAACTGGGCCAATCTATTGAAATCGTTAACCAAAGAAGCAGAATACCGATAAAAATACCGACCAGTTGCATACCGGCAATCGATAGTCCGGTTGGAGCCGGAATATATTTGAAAAACAGGATAAATAGAAATGATATTAAAATAATAGTATTTTTGCGATTAATCATTGTTTTTATGTTAGCAGTCATTAGATTTTCCCTTTCAAACTAAAGCACCTTGTTGCTTTAGTATCATTCTTATTTGATTGACATCATAATTTTCGTTATCTAGCGTACATGCTGCTGCGATACCAGCTGCTTGACCTAAAGCAAATCCTGTTCCCATAACACGAACTGAAGCATGGGCAACTTGATCGCAAGAGATAATTCGCCCACAACACCAAATGTTCTTTATTCCTTTAACTTTTATACAGCCGATAGGAATATCGAAATACGCATTATCTTCGAGATGAAGATAATTGAGTTCCGTGGTGCTCTTATGGATTTCAGGACTCCAACCCCCTCTTGCGATTGAGTCTTCTCTCTTCCGACCACTTAAAACATCATTATAAGTAAGTGTATCTTCACCGATGATACGTCTGCTTTCTCGTAGTCCAAGTTGCGGTCCCGTACTGACGAGACGCATATTCTTTAATTCCGGAACATACTTTTTCAATACTTCAACATATGCATAAGATTGTTTTCTGAGTTCCATTTCCGCTACCGTCAGTGTTTGAGAGTCAAGTCGATTTACCGACAAACTTGGTATTGTGCAGAATCCATAATCTTCGTTTGGAATCTTGATTAACATCCCTTTTTCTTTACCTAAATGCTGAACTCCATCGACTTTTCCTTGAATGATCGCTTTCTCCATGTCTGCAGGAAATATTTCTACATTTCGTGGAAGATGATCCACACGAACCGACATACTAGCCATCTGAGTCAATCCTTCTTCATTTCCCCAAAGTGTTTTTAAACCTGCCATATGAGTTAAATTAGCATCTCCGGAAGCATCCACAAATGATTTTGCTTTAACAATGAATCTTCCTTCATCATCAATGCATTCAATACTCCGAATACTGCCATTGTCGGTATAGACTCCAATCACTAAGGCATGTAGCAGGTAATCGGCTTTTGAGCTTTCTAAAATCTGATCCAATGATAGCTTCAGCTTTTCCGGATCAAATCGTATAGATGCATTCCCAGTCGCTTTTGAAATTGTATAATCCGTACTCTCACCATTTTTTCTGAGTGTATTCAGTACTTGTTCTCCAACACCCATTACAACTTGAATTGGCTTAACACCTCGGGTATGAAAGCCACAATAACTAGTGATTGAAGAATGAGTTGCTTCACCACCAAAATATGGATTTCTTTCGATAATCAGAGTTTTTGCGCCATAATCAGCTGAACTCACTGCAGCAGCAACTCCTGCTGAACCTCCGCCGACAACGACAACGTCATATTCATAGTTCCTTTCCATGGTCTCCTCCTTATATGTTTTTATTGTATGTTAAGCGGTTACATTTGCATAATTGTTATTATCCAGATATTATATAGACACCTTCTATATATCAAATCGTTTATATAGACAGAAGTATTTAAATCTTGGATACTTTCAAACTCAAGGATGATCATAACATTTAAGATTATCGTCGAATTACATCTGTTCGATTATTCTTGTTTATTGAATTAGTGATTCTTATTTTTGATTTTGTGATAGAGATAGTTTGAATTCTTTTTAGATAGCATATAAATTGGAGTCAATTTCGGAAGGAAAGGATGATACTGATTGCCTAAGTATCAACAACTATAAATGAACCTAAATCAGCTAAACTATGCAGTTAAACTCAGTGAGTTCAAGAATTTCACATCAGCTGCCAATGAACTTTTTATTACGCAACCGACGTTATCTCAACAAATTAAATCACTTGAAGAAGAACTGAGTGTTGCCCTTTTTATCAGAAAAAGGAAAGGTATAGAATTGACACCTGCCGGAAAAGATTTTATCTTTTATGCAAGAAAAATCCTAATCGAAATTGATCGCCTCAATATTGCAATTGGTAACTACTGCACTTTGGAGAAGGGAAGTATAAAAATCGGGCTCTTATGGACTTTTGGTTATCTAGAAATTGGGGAATATATCAATCAATTCAGGATTATTTATCCACTAATAGATATAAAGTTATTCGTGGATGGTAGCACAAAACTTATGGAAAAACTTCATAATCACGAACTTGATGTTGTATTTGTTACTGGATCTCAAAGAGAATTGGATGATCACCGTCTTAGCCTATTGAAAGTCGCTGAAAGTGAGATTGCCGTTATTATGAACAAAAATCATCACCTAGCTAAACATAAAAGTATCACATGTCATGACTTGATGAACGAAAATATTATGATGGTATCACGCTACTCAAATGTTTATCCAGACTTAAAAAAGGTTTTTGACGATGAAAATATCGAAATGAACATTATTGGTGAAAGTTCTCAAACTGATATTTGTATGCAAGTCGCAGACAGTGGAATCGGGCTTTCATTTGTATCGTTTCAAACAGCTCGATCGTTTCACAACAATACAACAGCTGTCATATTTGAACCAACCATTAAGCGTATCGTTTATCTGGCAACTTTGAAAGAATCAGAAGGAAGCAGTGTAATATCAACATTTACTGATTATATCGCGAGTCACTACGTAAATTACCTAGGATAATTTTCAACATATAGTTTCAAGAAAAGAAGTAGCTGCCGCATTTACAAATGTATATAAAAGAACCAAACCTTGCTAGAAGATTTGGTTCTTTTTGATCTCAGAGAGTAATATAATCCTGTTTGACATTAAATCAATTAGACGTTGAAGCGGAAGTTCATGACATCACCGTCTTGAACAAGATATTCTTTTCCTTCGGAACGCATTTTCCCGTGATCTTTAACTGCTTGTTCACTGCCCAACCCAATGAAATCTTCGTAAGCATAGGTTTCTGCGCGAATGAATCCTTTTTGGAAATCCGTATGAATGACTCCGGCACATTCAGGTGCTTTCATCCCTCGTTTAAAGGTCCAAGCGCGTACTTCGTCAGTACCTGCAGTCAGATAGGTACATAGGCCTAAGAGATGATAGGTGGCTTTTATAATGCTGTCCAGACCGCTTTCGTGAATACCGAGTTCATTCAGGAACTCTTTCTTCTCAGCAGGTTCCAGCATCGCCAGTTCCTCTTCGATCTTCGCACAAATCGCGATCACATCATTATGTTCGCTTTCAGCGAATTTCTTTACGATTTGGTAAT
>Ga0209125_1000104_pt1 | contig 144413 bp, 116 predicted proteins | sample BarGraIncub1131A_FD_184503 | JGI IMG/M metagenome (GOLD analysis project Ga0209125, IMG submission 184503) | Arctic peat soil microbial communities from Barrow, Alaska - Barrow Graham LP Incubations 11-31A (SPAdes) (version 2) | ecosystem: Environmental > Terrestrial > Soil > Wetlands > Peat... | reverse complement strand
AAGCCTTCTTCATTTATTTTTTTTGTTAATGACATCTTTAATGGATACATAAATAGCAATCGCTACACCTCCAAGGGACAGTAAAATTGTAAACAATGGCAGGGTGTGTATCCATTTATCAAGATGATAACCACCATAGGTGCATATCCCAATTATAGCAACCATTTGGAAAGCCATATTGGAATATCTTGCATAAGCATTAAGCGGTTGCTTGCTGTTCTTGTATGACATCTTCGGGAAGTTCAATTACGTCTGTTATGTTTTGTGGGCCATTCATATTGCATGCACCTGTAAATCTTGCTCCGGGTTCTATTGCTAACTTGTTGCTTACAATATCTCCGGAAACTTCAGCAGTAGCCTGTAAAGAAAGTAATTCAGAAACGATGACGTTTCCTTTGACCTTTCCTTCGAGATCGGCATTTTGAGAGATGATGTTACCTTCAACACGTCCGGTAGGACCAAGGATCGTCTTTCCGAGACAGCTGATATTACCTTTCAGAACACCATCGATGCGGATATTCCCTCCGGAATAAACATTTCCCGTTATATAAGTGTCAGCCTGTACCAGATTTGCTGACGGAGTTTCACTGATTGTTAGCTTAGCCATTGGTGTTATTTATTTTGGTGCATAACAAATATAGCTTGATTTAAATTAAGGACAATGCGAAAACTTAAAAAGTCTCTATTAATTATGATTTATTCTGGAAAAACTGATTTCAACGTTTATATTTAAGATGAAAGAATTTGAGATAGCCTTCCCAATTCCGGTTATTAGTGAGGACGCTTAAATTGTCATCGGATATGATGAACTGATAGTTTTTGACCTCTTTCAATAATGATTGAATGTACGTTTCGGTCGTAACCGCATCAAAAAATGATAATGCTTTAGTACTGTTTGTGAATCCAGAAATAGTGAAAAAGGTCATATTGGCGAGCGTGCCGGTGTTTACGATCAGTCCTCCTGCAGGAAATTGTTTCATTAATAAATCATTCATTCTGGCTTGCAGTGCGATAATATTTAATTTTGATGAATCAGCCAGGATCCCATATCGATAGGGTTGATCTGTTACATAACGATAAATGTCTTCCTGTAAATATGATTTTTCTAAAAGCAAATCTGTTGGCAATTCATCCATACTGCGGATGACATTGAGAGCCTGTTCAGCGACCGGAGAATTGGGATATTTTGTTGATATTTTTTGAAGCGCAAGACGTGCAGTGTCTCGTCCAGGCGACTTAATCAGCGAAAGAGCCAATGTAAATTCAAATCTAGGGTGGAGAGGGTCTTCCTGGGGTAAGTTTTGTAATGCTTCTTTACTGTATATATTCACCAGTTGTAATTGTCCTTTCTTAAGTGCATCCAAGGTCTCGTCATAAAGTTTTAATGCTTTGTCTCTGTTGATCGCAAGCGTCTTAAAATAATTGGGATCCGAAACAATATGAGCATATTGGCTTTCAGGATATTTTGTTATAAGAATTGTTTTGTATTTTTCAGCATTGATCAGATCATTTAGATCACTGAATATACGATATAAAAGAAAATAGGGAACTGAACCGTGGGGCTGATCAGGGTACCTGTTAATCATTTGTTCAAGAGCTGCCGCTGCTCTTTTATTATCGCTTAACCCTTCACGGTAAAGTAAGCCTGAATTGTATAATGCATTACAGATCAAACTGTCAGATATTTTTATTTTATCTTTTGTTAGTGGAAGATTTTTAAGATAGGTTGCGACTTTATGTGGATCTGTGCTTTCTGCATTCTTATCGTTTGCCAGATCTTTACTTTTAACGGTATCTTTTGTAATTGTCCTGGAAAATTCAGTTACCATTCGTTTGTTGCTCAAACGCCAATTATCTTCTAAAGTTCTTCTTCCCCAACGTTTAATGAACTCCGAATAACCAAAACTAAGTGCAGAGGGATTGTAGAAATACCACTCCCCACTGAACGACTGGGGGTTTTGACTGTTGAAGTTAGAGCCAACATTTGAAGTATTTAATTTTGCTTTTGCATCAGCTTCACGTGCAAGGTCTTCATTTTTCATCACCTTCTCGATCAGATTATTGATGAATTCGCTTCGTGTTGTTTCTGGCATGCGGGCAATCTTTTGAAGGCTGTCCTGGGTTTCAATTATTCGAATCTCAAGTGCTAGTTTTGTCAGGGTCGTGGCTCTTTGAGATGCTTTTGTAAATTCAGGATGGTCAGGAGAAAGAAACTGGACAGCTGTATCATAATAGACCTGTGATTTTACATACATTTCCTTATTGAAAAGGAGTTCTCCTAATTTAAGGGCTGCATAGGCTTTTTGAGTCTTGTTTGTCCCTGCTGTTGCAACTGACAATCGAAACCGGGAAAGAGCCAATGTATCGTTTTTATCTTTGATTGCAAGGCTACCCAGCGCAAAATAGATTTGACTTGCAAAGTCCTTGTTTTTATCCTCGCGAAGCATTTTCAACAAGGAATTTTCAAGCGACCTTGTGTTTCCAGTAGCAGGATCAAATGACTGAGCGAGATTTATTTGTGCCTGGAATGCCATTTCAAAAGATGGATTATTTTTGAGGACATTTTCAAATGTTGCTGTGGCTTTCGGAAAGTCTTCCGAATTCAAATAGTATTGACCGAGAATGAAAAGTATCCTTGACTTCAGATTCCTATTTTGATTAAGTTTAAGAGCCTCATTTAAATATTTGAGAGTCAGCCCTTCGTTACCATCTTTTTGATAAAGCCAGGCATATGCTAATGGAATTTCCTTAACAATAGATGAGGATATCTTGTCACGGGTAGCTATGTTTTGTAATTGTGCCAGTAAGGAGGCAGCCCGGTCATATTCTTCGTTTTGAATACATGTTTTTGCTTGCCAGAGCATAGCATCGTAAAATGAAGGTTCACTGGTAAAATGGGTCATTACAAAATCAAAGTTGCGATGAGCGTTGGCATAGTCCTGCTTGATAAAGTATGCCTTTCCCATAAGCAGATAACAATCATCGATCCAACGATTATATTCTTTGTAATTATATAGTAATGAATGTTTTGAAATTGCTTTATTGGCCTTTTCGATAGCCCGGTCCATCTGACTACTTACCGATTGAGCATTCTGTTGATTGCCTGTCAGATAAACAGGCAGGATTTGATTATAATCGTCTTTAATGTTAGAACTTAACTGAGACTCGCCATCTTTATATGCTTCTTCGCCATTCCAATAGATATTGTAATGTGTAAGGATGTTATGGTAAGCACGATTCACCACTGAATTCTTTTGTGATGAGCACGATGCACATCCTATCAGAATTATAATCGTTATCAAGCTTCTTATGGGATGCTTATTTATCACGATTCTCAGGGTTTAAAGATTATTGAATTTCGTACTCTTTAATTTTACGGTATAATGTTCTTTCAGAAATGCCTAGTTCAAGAGCAGCTTGTTTCCTTTTTCCTTTGTGTTTATCCAATGCTCTCTTAATCAAATCCATTTCTCTTTTTTGGAGTGAAAACTCTTCTTCAATTACTTCAGAAGGATGGAAGGTAATTTCGTTATGAGGTATTGAGGGTGAGTCAATGGTCACATCATCATCATTTTCTTCTTCATGAAATACGGGTTCATAATCAGGATAAAGCCTGTTTTTAATCTGAGAAGTATCTGGTTTGATAGCAGGTGTGGGCATATTGGTGTGCTGCATGATATCTACGATCAACTTTTTCATTTCATTGATATCTTTCTTCATATCAAAGAGAATCTTGTAAAGCAATTCACGTTCAGAAAGTTCGTGTGTTGCCGCTTCTTTATTGTAAAGTATCGGTAAATCCCTTGTCTGGCTGTGAGGTAAATAACGGGTGAGGATAGGAGCTGTGACCAGCCTGTTCTCTTCGATGATTGAAATTTGTTCAGTAATATTTTTCAGCTGCCTCACATTTCCCTGCCAGCGATAGTTGATCAATAACTTTCGGGCTTCATCATCAAGTTCGATAGATGGCATTCTGTATTTCTCGGCAAAGTCCACGGCAAATTTTCTGAATAGCAATGGGATATCATCTTTACGTTCACGCAATGGTGGAACATGAATGGGGACAGTGTTCAGACGGTAATACAAATCTTGTCGGAATTTTCCCTGCTCAATAGCAATTGGAATGTCTACATTGGAAGCAGCAACTACACGGACATTGGTTTTAATGACTTTAGAAGAACCTACACGCATAAAATCACCGCTCTCAAGTACTCTCAATAACCTGACCTGGGTTGACAAAGGTAACTCAGCAACCTCATCCAGAAAAATAGTGCCTCCATTAGCGACTTCAAAGTATCCTTTGCGGGCTTCATGGGCTCCGGTAAAAGAACCCTTTTCGTGCCCAAATAACTCTGAATCAATGGTCCCTTCAGGAATAGCTCCACAGTTGACCGCTATATACGGACCATGTTTACGTGAACTAAGTTGATGGATAATCTGAGGAAAATTTTCTTTTCCAACACCGCTTTCACCAGTTATTAAGACTGTAATATCAGTAGGGGATACCTGACGGGCAATGTCAATGGCTCTGTCGAGTGCAACTGAATTTCCTATGATACCGAATCGTTGCTTAATAGCTTGAATATCCATGAGTGATGGCCTTTTCTATAATATGTTTACTGTTGATTATTTTCTGATAATGGCTCCAAGTTCTTTCTCAAAACCCATCATCAGTCGGTTCATAAATGCATCGATTTCTTTTTCTGCAAGTGTCTTTTCTTCATCTTGAAGAGTAAAGCTAACCGCATATGATTTCTTGCCAGCTTCGATTTTATCTCCTTCATAAACATCAAAGAGGTTGACTTTTCTTAAAATCTTTTTGCCATACTGATTGGCAATACGTTGAATATCGACGAAGGTAATATCGTTATTGATCAGCAATGCCAGATCGCGTCTTACTTCGGGAAATCTTGAAATATCTGTAAAGGTAATTTTGTTGTTGCCGCAGATCCTGAGCAGGTCATCCCAATTAAGGAATGCATAGTAAACGGGATATCTTAAATCGAATTGTTTGTTCAGTGTATTTGATAGAATACCAAACTCAGCAACCTTCTTCTGACGAACGGTCAGACTTAATCCCTGAGGGATGCTCATCCCCGATAAAGGTTCTGCTGTAATATCTTTTTCCTTTATTCCTAAACGAATCAAGATACTGTATACTTTCTTTTTAAGATCAAAGAAGTCAATATTGGCATCACTGTTTTTCCAGTTCTCTGCTTCCTTACGGCCCGTTAGATAAATAGCAAGTTGTTGACGCTCTGTATACTTTTTAGTTACATTTTGCTCTGCAGCTTTTTCCGGATTGAACTTGTATACATTTCCAAATTCAAAGAAACGAAGATCAGAAGCTTTCCTGTTATAATTGTATGCAATACTTTCCAATCCGCCATATAGCAATGTCTGACGCATTACTTCCAGATCGCGGCTGAGTGGATTCAAGACCCGGACACAATTTTCAGAAAGGAATTCCTGGTTATCCTGATAGTAGTCGGTCTTAGTCAGTGAATTTGTCATTATTTCACAGAAACCGTCAGCTACCAGAAAATCAGCTATCGTATTTCTCATCTTTTCTATATCTGGTTTGGGACGAAAAGATAAGGTTGAATTCAAGCGGTCACCAATTTCGATATTATTATAGCCATAAATCCTGAGAATTTCTTCGATGACGTCAGCTTCACGTTCAACATCAGCTTTAAATGGTGGAACAGAAAGGAACATACCCTCATCCGACTGATTCAAAACGATTATTTCTAAAGATTCAAGAATGGATCTGATGATGAGTGGGTCAATTTGTTTGCCGATCAACTTATTGACTCGTTCGAAATTGATTTCAATTTCCCTGTTTTGAATAGGAGTTGGGTAAACATCCATAATTTCAGAAGAGATATTTCCACCGGCAACTTCTTTAATTAAAAGGGCAGCACGCTTCAATGCAAAGATGGTATTGTTAGGATCAGTGCCTCGCTCGAAACGGAAAGATGCATCTGTTTTCAAACCGTGTGACTTGGAAGTCTTGCGGATATACGTGGGGTCAAAATATGCACTTTCAAGAAAAATGTTTACGGTTTCAGCAGTAACTCCTGAATGAATTCCTCCAAATACGCCACCAATGCACATGCCTTCTTCAACGTTGCAGATCATCAGGTCTTCGGCTCCCAATTCTCTGGTTAAACCATCAAGTGTGATAAACTTTGTTCCCTTTTTTAATTTCTTTACAACAACTCTGTTACCTGAAATCTGATCAGCATCAAATGCATGAAGTGGCTGACCCAGTTCCATCAGAACGAAATTTGTTACATCTACTACATTGTTAATGGGCCGCAATCCTATAGCTTTCAAATAATTTTGTAGCCATGCAGGAGAAGCAGATACTTTCACTCCCTTAATTGTAATTCCGGAATAACGGGGACAGGCTTCGGGTGCTTCAACGATTACCTGAATGGGTAATTCATTATTGTCAATTTTAAATGCACTCACTGAAGGTGGGGTGAGTTTTAATCCTCCTTTTTCTTCTTTACGGTTATTTAAAGCAGCGGCCAAATCTCTTGCAACTCCATAATGAGAGGTTGCATCACTTCTGTTTGGGGTTAATCCTATTTCATATACAAGATCTTCATAAAGTCCAAAATATTCTTTAGCAGGTGTTCCAATCGTAGCTGCTGAATCCAGAATCATGATACCTGCATGAGATTCACCTATACCCAATTCATCTTCTGCACAGATCATGCCTTCTGATACTTCACCCCTGATCTTAGACTTCTTGATTTCAAACGCTTCGGTTCCTTTATAAAGAATGGTACCAATTGTTGCAACAGGAACTTTTTGCCCGGCGGCGACATTAGATGCGCCACACACAATATGTAAAAGTTCAGGTTTGCCAATGTTTACGGTAGTAACATTCAGGTGATCTGAATCAGGATGCTTCTCACAAGTAATGACTTCACCTATAAAGACACCTTTGAGTCCGCCTTTAAGAGATTCATACTGATCAATACCTTCTACTTCGAGGCCACAATCAGTAAGGATGTGTGATATATGTTCAGGATCAATGTCCAGTTGGAGATAATTTTTAAGCCAGTTATAGGAAATCTTCATGATAAACGCATTATTTCAGATGGATACAAAGATAGGCTGAATCAGGGAAAAGAACAAGCCTTTAAGATATCATTCCCCAGTTTACAGGTTCATGCCTACGTTGATAACGAAGGTAAAATTCAAGTCTTCTGTTCTCGGGTTTATTAAGCAGTGGGTCATCTTCAAGCAGTTCGATTACAACACTGCGTGCAACCTTCAACATGTGTTCATCACGAATGATATCAGCTAAACGAAGATCTGCGATTCCACTTTGACGGGTACCCTGCATATCACCCGGACCTCGTAAACGAAGGTCCACTTCTGCGATCTCAAAACCATCATTGCTTCTAACCATGGTTTCTATACGCTTTTTGCCATCCGTGGAAAGCTTAAAGCCGGTAACAAGAATACAATGAGATTGTTCGCCTCCTCGACCAACCCGTCCTCTTAACTGATGTAATTGTGATAATCCAAATCGCTCAGCATTTTCTATAGCCATCATGGTTGCATTTGGAACGTCTACTCCCACTTCAATAACTGTAGTTGCGACCATAATGTTTGTTTCCCCTTTAACAAATCGTTGCATTTCAAACTCTTTATCGGCTGGCTTCATCTTGCCATGTACAATACTCACCGCATATGTTGGAGGAGGAAATGCTCTGCAGACGGCTTCATACCCGTTCATCAAATCGAGAAGGTCCGACTTTTCAGATTCCTGAATAAGTGGGTAGACGATATAGACCTGATGCCCCTTTGATATTTGCTCACGCATGAAACCAAACAGTCGAAGTCGTTTGCTATCCCCGATATGGTAAGTCATAATTGGCTTTCTACCGGGGGGAAGTTCATCAATGACACTGAGATCCAAATCGCCATATAAAGTCATTGCCAGCGTTCTGGGAATGGGTGTAGCCGTCATTACCAATATATGGGGAGGTGTGATGTTCTTTGCCCACATCCGTGCTCTCTGTGCAACACCAAAACGATGCTGTTCATCAATGATAACCAATCCAAGATTATTAAAAACTACGGAGTCTTCAAAGAGTGCATGAGTCCCAATTATTATGTGGAGGCTTCCGTCTCTGAGGGTTTCATCGATCTCACGCCGTTTTTTAACTTTGGACGACCCGGTTAACAGATTGATCTTTAAGTCAAGTCCTTCAAGCATCTTACTTATCGACTTGAAGTGTTGAGCTGCAAGTATTTCAGTGGGCGCCATCAGGCATGCCTGGAATCCATTGTCAATGGCAATAAGCATACACATCAAAGCAACCAATGTTTTACCACTTCCTACATCACCTTGAAGCAACCTGTTCATTTGTTTGCCAGATCCCAAATCACTTCTGATTTCCTTGATCACTTTTTTCTGAGCTCCTGTTAATTCAAATGGGAGCTTCTCATTGTAGAACCGGTTAAAAACAGTACCGACAGTCTTGAACATAAGCCCTTTTACATTATTGGAGCGAATACTTTTTTGTCGTAATAAACGCAGTTGAACAAAAAACAATTCTTCAAACCTTAGACGCGATTGAGCCTTTGCCAGCATTTCAGGGCTCTGGGGAAAATGAATATTGATGAGCGCAGTTTCATGTGAAATGAATTTGAATCTTTGAATTAAGTCAGTAGACAGGATTTCAGGTATACATCCTTCTGTCATGGTAACAAGTCCACGTAATATCCTGCGAAAACCGGCACTGTTGAACCCTTTTGCTTTTAACTTTTCAGATGAATTGTACTGTGGTTGTAAAGTTTCAATGATTCCGGCAACATTTTCAGAAAGGGTCTCCAGTTCTGGATGTGCCATGTTATAATGGTTATTGAAAAAACTGGGCTTACCAAAAATAACATATTCCACACCAGGTGCAATCTTTTCTTTTGCCCATTTAATGCCTTGAAACCAGACCAATTCCAATTCGCCACTATCATCAGTAAGAATGGCGGTCATTCTTTTATTTCGACCTTCACCGACGGTTTGGAGATTCGAGATCCTACCCTTTAACTGCACATAAGCAACATCACTATTGATTTCTGTTGTCTTATAAAACTTACTCCGGTCAATATAACGAAAAGGGTAGCACTCAAGCATATCACCAAAAGTATGAACATTGAGTTCTGCTTTTAATGCTTCTGCCCGGCGTGGTCCAACACCCTTGGCATATTCTATCGGAGTATTCAGAAAATCGTTCATCTTAGTTGATCTCTTCCAGACAAAAGTAAGTTCCTCTTTTTAACAAAGCAAGCATAAACAAAACAAGCCTCCCGAAACCGGAAGGCTTGTCAATAATAATTTCAGAATTTAGTATTCCCACATTTGTTCTTCAAAATCGATGAGTTCACGTTTTATGCGATCAGACTCGAGCATAGCATCAATACCCTGTGCATAATCTGTGATTTTGCGGTCGAAAACATTTTCCTCTTTATAAATATAGCTTGCAAACAAGCGCTTCCAGAAAACGTCATCAAAGGAAAGACGTTCTGCACCATTTTTGTAGTTAAAGACTTCAGCTTTGGCAAGAATTGGGCGTGCCTCAGGATAATAAATCCAGAACAAAGGTTCGAATGCACGGAATACTCCATTTTTATCAAGATTATCTTTAACCGGACAAATACCAATAATACGAACTTCCATCACTGATCTTTGCCTGTCGAAGAACCAGTCTTCTTTTATCCGGAATCTTTTAATTTCAGATGGGTTAAAAGTCTTTGGAACGATGGTATCATACCAATCATATGGAGCTTTTGATCTTTGTAAATGCAAGGAATCAACGCCTTCCAGCCTTTTCATGATATCGGCATACGTCAGGGGCACTACAAATTCATCTGTAGGACTCATTGCGTCATAAGCAGTTATCTTTCCTTCTTTTAGAGCATCAAATAACACGGTTGTTAAGTTACGCCAATTCTGATGGGGCTCTTCAGGAAAGTAAAAAACCTGGTTCATCTTTTCGCGTATATCAATTACACGCCACACTCTTCGTGACCAGGCTACATCTGATTCCCTGACCCAGGCATAGGGCACAGGTTTCTTCTCAGTAATGGTGGTTTTATTATAAATGCCATCAATAACTGGTGGAGTAGTTCCTACGGTTTGAGCGTATGTTTGAACACAAAGGCTCGTCATAATACTCAAAAATGTCAGTATGGTTGTTATTCTTTTCATAATACTTGCAATAGAATGTTCAACGATTAATTACTGGACCTGGAGATTAATTGAATTAAGTCGGCGACTTCCGTCTGGACCCTTTGCCATAATATTATCAATCCAAACTCTTTCTCCACGTTTTGCATTTTTAATAATGCCTTTCATTTCATCTGTTAATACATTTCCTCTTCCATCACGGGAGAAAATATCTCCACCTCTTACAACAGAGAAGGTATAGGATGTAATATCGAAGTTCAAGTCGAATTCAAAATCTTCAGGCATATTGGGAATGATTGCACCTGATACCATAAGTACATTTTTACTGATTGGTCCACCGTCCGTATTTCCGATTTTAGCTGTAGGACTTGGAACTCGTTTTACTCTGAAATCCAAAGCGCCCAGGTTTTTCATTTTACCATCTACAACAGCAGCGATTGAGATCGTGACTTTTTTCAATCCTGGAGGAACTTTAACTTCCCAATCTTTTCCACTTGGAGCACGATTGATGCTCGCTGGAGGTGTGATAGTTGGTTTTAACGATGCGTCAGAAAGTCCTCCTGCGGATATTGAGATAGGATTAGCTACTCCAATATAAAACACATTCATTTTAGTAGGCGAGATAGAGTAAGTAGGGCGCGCTACGACATACTCTTCCTTGAAAGGATACTTGATAACAGCACCTGTTGCATCTTTGGCCATAATAAACCCTGAGTAATTTTGGAATCCTTCCTTCGTGGCACCCATTGTAAAATGTACTTTACCTCCTTTGCCGGGAATCGTACGACCATTAATGGTTACTTCGGGACTTTGAATGGTGTCATATGCCGCAACAAAAACATCGGCTTCATATTGATCGCCCAGGAAAACATAAGTACTTTTCGGAATAACCTTTGCTTCGATACGGTTAAACTTGAAGTCCTGTGCATCTACGGATGCATAAAGATGATTGATTAAATCAAACTCATAACCATAGACATCAGAAATAAGTTTATTTAAAATCGTAACATCAGCAGCAAGAATCGTATAATAAAAATGATGCATTTCCCAGTTTTGATGTGCTCCGGATGCATCATAGAAGGGACCCGCAAGGTTTATACTTCCTTTAATGCTACCCTTAGCTTTAGGATCTGTAAACTGAGACATGTTATTGGAAAATTCCTGAAGTTTCAGTTTAAGTTCTTTAGACTTTCCAGCTGAACCATCTTGAGAATCGCCAATAAAATAGTTAGTTGGTTTATCGAAATTGTCTTTATTTTTCAATAAACGTAATGGAGTAGTTTTTGCCTGATCAACAGTGATACCTTCAACCTTTGAAATAACGTCATATTTCGTTGCTTGAATATAATTGACCATATCAGTGGCAAGTTTATGCACCTTTTGTGCTTGTTCCCAATAAGGACCCACCTTTTTAGGATTCAGATTATATTGTTGTTCAAATTTGCCATAGGCACCAGTGACCTTCCTATTCAGATTGTCATTGGTAGTCTCCAGGCTTTCATTTACTACAATAAAAGCTTCCAGAATTTCTACCGAAACATTCAATGCAAGCAATGCTGTGAGTACTAGGTACATCATTGCTATCATTTTTTGTCGCGGCGTTTCTTTATATCCAGCCATATTTTGTTACTATCAGTGTTGAAAGAGAATGAATTAGATAAGAATTAGCTCTTCATTGCAGTGATCATGTTGCCATAAATACTATTGAGCTTTTTGACATTCGCATTTAAAATGTCTACCTCTTTTTTGTAATTTTCAAGTCCTGCATTGCTGTTATCAATTGTACCAATAAACTGGTTAATGCTTGACTTGAGAATATCTGCATTCTTAACCTGATCATTAACACTCTTCAATTGAATTTCATACACTGCATTTAAGGCTTGCATGTTTTGAGCAATCAACTTGACCTGACTAGTATATTCACTGGTACTTGTACTGGATTGTGCAAGTTGATCAACTGATTTGGCCATTAGTTGTGCTGTTTGTGTATAGCGTTCGCTTAAGGCTACTGCTGAAGAAGCCGCTGTTTTAATAGCTGAAGTAAGGCTTTCGGTTGCAGATAGATCATTCTTAACAGTTGCAGTTGTATCATTATAAACCTGCGTTAAAGATGCTATACTTTGAGAAGCATTTTTCAGGTTTTTTAAATATTCCTGCTTAGCCTCAGCATCCTGATTCAACGCTTCTGAATTACGACGATAACCGTCACTAAGCGTCTTTACATTTTGTGAGGCCGACTGTATGTTTTGAGTGAATTCACCGGTTGATAAAGCAGCACCTCCAAGTTGAGAGAGCTTTGATGCATTATCACTCAGTGATCGAATACCATCACCAAGACTTTCAATTAAATCAGGACCTATTTTTGCTTTAGATAACATGGTATCCAATTCATTAGCGGTACCTCTATTAACTTTTGGAGTATCTTTTTTATGATCAAATGCCAGTTCGGGATATACCTTGGTCCAATCCGGATCAACATAAGGGGGTTCAAAAGCAGAAAAAAAGAAAATGATAGCTTCAGTGCAAAGTCCTAAAGTCAGTAGAAGATTAGCATGTTCCATATGGGTGATTTTGAAAAGTGCTCCGATGATAACTACTGATGCACCCCATCCATATAACTTAGCCATGAATGCTTTATACTGCTTTGATTTAGTTAATGTTGCTAGTCCCATGAATTAAAATATTTGTATTTAAACTTATTAATTTAATAAACTCTTGATGAACGACGTGTGCGGTCACCCTTTTGACTGCCCATGAATTGTTGTACACAACGGAATCCTATATAGCATTTTGCTGAATCCTGATACTCATATGATCGTGCACTTGTTTGGATAAAGTAAGCGATATCTTTCCACGAACCACCACGAATCGTTTTCCGTTTCATTGCAGGAGGATCGGTTTCTTTGGTGTTGCTAAAATAAGCAGGGTTCATATCCCAGGTAAAGTTGTAACTTGATTCATCGTAAGCATCAAGAGTCCATTCTGAAACATTACCGGCCATATCGTACAAACCAAAATCATTTGCAGGATAATGAGCTACAATAGATGTAGTTGCTGCTCCATCTGCAGCATAATCACCACGCATAGGCTTAAAGTTCGCCAGAAAACATCCTTTAGCAGTACGGGTATACGGTCCACCCCAAGGATAAGGACTTAAAGTGTTTCCAGCACGTGCTGCCCATTCCCATTCGGCTTCAGTTGGTAAACGAAAATCGTTCACTACTTCTGAATGTTTGCCATTATTATAACTCTCTTTGAGTTGCGTACGCCAGATGCAAAATGCCCTCGCCTGATTCCAGTTTACCCCAACTACAGGATAGTGATCAAAAACCGGATGCCAGAAATATTTGGTTGTCATCGGGTCATTGTAAGAATATGCATAATCATGAATCCATGTTAAGGTATCTGGGTAGATATTTATTTTCTCATGTCTTACATATACAGAACGATCTTTAAAACCTTGTGAACGATTAGCCCAGGCTCCATTGGTTGCACCATTACTAGCGCTTTCCTTTGCTGCAGCTGCTTTCATGTCAATCCAGTAATAGTCGTAAAAAAGTTTACGGGTATCAATTTGTTTCTTTCTGAAATAACGTTCGTTTGCAGGTAAATACATTGATTCCAATAGTGGCATCTCTGTCGTCCCTTTCCAATTTATTTTAGACTTCCAATTCAAATATGGAGGGTCATAAACTTCACCTGTTTTTTTGTTTTTTGAGGTCAGGTATACATCAGGTTTCGAATCTGACAAGATAGTGCGTGCTATACTATCTCTGACCCAGTTCACAAACTGCCGGTATTCATTGTTCGTTATTTCTGTTTCATCCATATAAAAAGCCGAAACAGTAATTGTCTTAGGTTCATTTACTTGTGCGAATGGCATGTCTTCGTCACCAACACCCATCGTAAAACTACCGGCTGGTATATATACCATTCCATAAGGATCAGGTTGGTAGAATTTATGTCTACTTTGGACCCCAGTAAGTTCACCATTCCCTGACTTACCACAGCTGGAAACAATGACTAACAGTAATGAATAGAATATCAGTTTTCTCATTTTTAAACCAGAATTAATTTGCTTATAACGGGTTTTTTAAAGCTTTAGTATTTAAAGTAAGTAGTTGTTTACAAATATCGTGTATTTCGATAACTCATTTTTGGTTTTCGCTTTTCAACAATTTTGTAACTGTAGCGCAACATGATCTCATGACTTCCAAGTGTCCCTAACTGATTTGTAGGTAGATCGTAACCATATCCAACCTGAAAATTATTAATAATCACTCCGACCATAGCAGCAGGTTCTCCTTTTACACGGTATGATAAGCCTCCCCAGAATTTATTGTGGTATCTTAATGTTCCTGTAATATCACATTGAATTCCTGCAAGATCTGATTTTAAAAGAAATGATGGTACAACGACCATACTCTTTTCTTTGTTGACAGGAAACTCATAGCCTCCGGTTAAAAAATAGGTTCTTTTTAGCTGATAGGCTATCGGATTTGAACTACTCCCCATTGTTTTAGAGTTTTCTAAAACATTAATGGTTGATAATCCGCCGTAATACTTATCAGGAACTTTGTAAAATGCTCCAACTCCAATATCTGTAAAGAACGAACTTACTGCGTTTTTATCTGCTAATAAAGGATCATTTTGATCCACTCCATATAACTTAGACAAATCAATCGACTTGTTCATGAAGCTTCCCTGTATGCCTATGCCTAACTGTCCTTCACCCAGTTGCATCTGATATCCGTATGCCAGGCGAAAAGTAAAATTCTTCTCATAACCTGTTTTATCCTGCATTACGGTTATACCTAAACCCCCTTTCAAGATCCTAACCGGTGACTCAACTGATATAAGATAAGTCTCTGGCGCTACCCTGGTTCCCGATGCATCTTTAAGGTCAATCCACTGTTGTCGTGCAAGTGCAGTAGCTGTAAATACTGGTAAACTGCCAACGGCTCCGGGATTTATCGAAGCAATGTTAAACATGTAATGCGTAAATTGTGGCTCCTGTTGAGCGTATCCAACAGAGCTAAACATTTGCATTACAATGTTGAATGTGAGTAAAACAATTGTCCTCAGCTTCATTTATGATTGCAGTTAAGCCTTACAGCTGTAAAGTAACGACTTTTTTCTTATTAAACCAACTGTAATTAGTTGGTAAGGATTAAATTTTAAAAACTTAATTAAACAGCTAATTTGTATAATTTTTAACATGATTATTTATAATTTTTTCATTTAACCTTGTAAATTCAACAATTGTATGTGGTTACTGTTCACATATTTTAAAAAAACAATAAATAATTTAGAAAATATTATTCAACAATTTCACTTTTAAAAAAAATTAAATAGTTAAAATAGTGAATCATAATATCCTTACCTCCATTCAAAGAACGATTTGAACCGATAATAATTTTGACATATGTAGATTCCAATCTTTAAATTCTGATAGTTTCAATACACTGAAACCTTTTCTGATTGTATTAAAAAAACACAAATTTTATGCCATGTTTTTAAAAATACATGCGACAAGGGTCTTGTTTTCTGTAAATTGAAGGGAGTTTAAGGATTAGTGATAATTCGGGCGACAGATTTGGTTTATTATAACTTTGATTCAATATTACTGCGCAGCTATAATTGATCCTCATAGATGAAAATAAATCTTCCCTGAAAGGAAATTCGATCCCTCCCATGAGTATGATTTCAGTCACTTTCATGATGCTGTTTTGATCTTTTCTCAAGAAGGCTCCAACATTTAACCCGTTGTAAATGTAATTTGCACCAATTGTCCAATCTTGCATACTGCTTTGTTGTTCAAACAGAACGAAAGGTTGTAATTTACTCGTTCTGAATTGATCGTTACTCAGGTTTTTACTGTACCTGGCCATGAAGATATAGCGGGTTGGCAGTTTGGAAATTTGTGAAAAGAATGATTGATTTGGTTCTGGTACATGCTGCGCTGAGATGCCAATATCAAACACATCGTTATCCACGTTCACCTGATTAGAAGGATCTGTTTCATATCTTGCCCACAACCCTACATGAAAGTCGAAGAAGTGAATGTTATTTCTTGCATCATTGAATCCGGTCTGAGAAGTGGGGAGCACAACACCGTAATATGGATCAATCTGATCGCCAAAGACCAATCTACCCCAGTCAATGTACTTCTCATAGATCACAGGCGCTATAGCAGCCTGCATTACCCAGTTTTGATTCAGTTCAACACGGGCTGTTAATGGGATACCAAATTCAAGTGTATTTAATCTCCCATCCCCTTCTTGGGTCTTTAATAAAAATAGTCCTGTTCCCCCAAGTCCTTTCATATCCAGATCATGCAGCGATTGATCAAAACTAACCCCAAGTGTTTCAAACTTCGAAGAACCAAGAACCAACTCCCTGTGATAGTTGATGGAAGCCCTTAGACCTCTCTCGATGCCACATGCTGCAGGGTTCATGTATATGGGATTATAGATGAACTGCGAAAAAGCAATGTCCTGACTGCTCCCATAAAAGAAGGATAGCAAACATACAAACGTAACCAATGTCTTTTTCATCACTCTGATCATCTTAGTAGAGTTATATTTCCTTCAGTCCGGCATTTTCCTTTTTCATCCGGATTCCCTTTCCATTCGGTACCATCCTGAAAGACAGCCTTAATTCTCCAAATGTAAACGCCTACCGGTAACGGTGTTCCATTTTTACTTTTACCATTCCAGCCTTCAAACGATTCCAGGTTATCGTCGCATTTTGCCTGCCGGACCAGATTACCCCAAAGATCATATATGCTCATATCACATGATTTAAGCCCGGTCCCGATTGGTTTGAAACAATTCACTTTATGATCACCGCTTTCAGGCCTAAAGGCATTTGGGACATATAATCCAGTTAAAATTGTTCTGTGAGATACCGAGGTGGTATCTGTACATCCATATTTGTTGGTGCTTTTGAGTAATATTCTGTAAAAACCATTTTGTTTGAATTGCTGAATGATGGAATCTTTATTATACTGGCGTGTCCCATCAGGTAAATCCCATTCGCAGCTATCAGATAGAACAGATTTATTTTTATAAACCAATATTTCCGGGCGACCTGGTTTTGTATAATATTCAATGCTACTCTTTGGTGAAGGGTTGATCGTTACATAAAAAGATAAGGTAGTATTGCAGCCCTGATCGTTATCAGTGACTACAGTTACTTTTCTTCGAACTGGTTTGTCTTCTTTATTCACGTAAATTTTATCGCATTTTGAATACCAGGTATTGTCATCTCCAAAATTCCATAAAAGCTTATCTTTTTTTGATGATATTGAACGGGATAAATGAAATGGAGAACATGCAATCGTGTCTTTCAGATCCAAGTTTAATGATGTTGTATAAACTTTAATCATCTTATATGTATTAGCAAGACAAATTGTAGCATCTGTTGACTTGACCGTAACTTTAAAATAACCGGTAGAAGCAAAAGTGTGTGATACTGACGAACCTGTGGCAGCTTTTCCATCTCCAAAATCCCAAGCCAGATTGTTTTTAAGGTTATCTGAAATCAATTCAAAATTCATTGCTTCACCCATACAAACTGAATCTGATGATTTAATCTTTAATGGAGTTGGTGAAGCGAAATTCACGATAAAAGTTCTGTCACCCGTTGCTACAAAAGTGTAATTTGAGTTGAGAGAAACTATCACATTACTTTCTGTCCAATTTACAAATTCAAAACAGGAAGATTGAATTGCAGTCAGATTAACTTCAGCACCATATGCATAAGTAGCACTAAATGACGCTGTGCCATTTCCGAAACCGGTTTTTGAAATTAGACCTCCATCTGAAGGGTATGAATAAGCTTTTATTGTGTAGGTCTTTCTGATGAAATTAGCTTTTAATACCCTGTCTTTATTTACAGAGAATGAGTAAACAGGGGTGATCACATTCAGATCCGTTCCATCTTCAGTCCAGTTGACAAAATCAAATCCGGTTGTCGGCACTGCCGTAAGTTTAACATTGTCACCCATTGAAAAGGTCTGATTGAAGGTGGCTGCTGCTAAGGTTTTATCATCAGTAATAGTTCCTCCTCCTGAGGGCAGAACGCTTGCAATTATTGTAAAGGTTTTTAGTTTAAAGTTGGCCTGAAAAGTCCTGTCTTTAACAGTTGTTATTGTGAAGACAGGAGTTGTTGAAATAATCGATCCATCTTCAGTCCAGTTTACGAAAATGTAATCAGCTAAAGGTGTAGCTGACAAATTTACTTTTGTACCTGCATCATAAATGCCAGTTCCTGATGCTGTTCCACCAGTTGTTGTATTTGCTACAATATTAAATCGTTGAATGAAATTAGCAACCAGTGTCCTGTCCTTATTAGCAGTAAATGAAAGTGAAGGGTCAGTAGAAACCACGACTCCACCCTCAGTCCAGTTTGTAAAAGCATAACCTGTTAATGCAGTAGCCAATAATGTTACACTGGCTCCAGCATTATAAATACCAGTTCCTGATGCTGTTCCACCAGTTGTTGTATTTACAATAATATTAAACCGTTGAATAAAATTAGCAACCAGCGTCCTGTCCTTATTGGCAGTAAATGAAAGTGAAGGGTCAGTAGAAACCACGACTCCACCCTCAGTCCAGTTAATAAACGTATAACCTGTTAATGGAGTTGCCGATAATATAACCGAAGCTCCTGCATCATAAACACCAGTTCCTGACGCTGTTCCACCTGGAGTAAAATTTGCAACAATATTAAATCGTTGAATAAAATTAGCAACCAGAGTCCTGTCCTTATTGGCAGTAAATGAATAATCTGCAACACTAGACACGACAATACCACCCTCAGTCCAGTTTACAAAAGTATAACCAGTTAATGGAGTTGCAGATAAAGCAACAGTGGTTCCTGCATCATAAATACCAGTTCCGGAAACCGAACCACCTGTTGTAGCATTTGCAACAATATTAAACCGTTGAATAAAATTAGCAACCAGTGTTCTATCTTTATTAGCAGTAAATGAAAGTGAAGGGTCAGTAGAAACCACGACTCCACTCTCAGTCCAGTTGATCAACGTATAACCTGTTAATGGAGTTGCCGATAATATAACCGAAGCTCCTGCATCATAAACACCAGTTCCTGATGCTGTTCCACCTGGAGTAAAATTTGCAACAATATTAAATCGTTGAATAAAATTGGCAACGAGCGTTCTGTCTTTATCAGCTGAAAAAGAAAATGAAGGGTCAGTAGAAACCACGACTCCACCCTCAGTCCAGTTTACAAAAGCATAACCCGTTAAAGCAGTAGCCGATAATGTTACACTGGCTCCGGCATTATAAATACCAGTTCCTGATGCAGTTCCACCAGTTGTTGTATTTGCTACAATATTAAATCGTTGAATAAAATTAGCAACCAGTGTTCTATCTTTATCAGCAGTAAATGAAAGTGAAGGGTCAGTAGAAACCACGACTCCACTCTCAGTCCAGTTGATAAACGTATAACCTGTTAATGGAGTTGCCGATAATATAACCGAAGCTCCTGCATCATAAACACCAGTTCCTGATGCTGTTCCACCTGGAGTAAAATTTGCAACAATATTAAATCGTTGAATAAAATTAGCAACCAGAGTTCTATCTTTATCAGCAGTAAATGAAAGTGAAGGGTCAGTAGAAACCACGACTCCACCCTCAGTCCAGTTTATAAATGCATAACCAGTTAATGCAGTAGCAGATAATACAACACTGGCCCCTGCATTATAAATACCAGCTCCTGTCGCTGTTCCACCTGTTGTAGCATTTGCAACAATATTAAACCGTTGACTAAAATTAGCAACCAGTGTTCTATCTTTATCAGCAGTAAATGAAAGTGAAGGGTCAGTAGAAACCACGACTCCACTCTCAGTCCAGTTGATAAACGTATAACCTGTTAATGGAGTTGCCGATAATATAACCGAAGCTCCTGCATCATAAACACCAGTTCCTGATGCTGTTCCACCTGGAGTAAAATTTGCAACAATATTAAATCGTTGAATAAAATTAGCAACCAGAGTTCTATCTTTATCAGCAGTAAATGAAAGTGAAGGGTCAGTAGAAACCACGACTCCACCCTCAGTCCAGTTTATAAATGCATAACCAGTTAATGCAGTAGCAGATAATACAACACTGGCCCCTGCATTATAAATACCAGCTCCTGTCGCTGTTCCACCTGTTGTAGCATTTGCAACAATATTAAACCGTTGACTAAAATTAGCAACCAGAGTCCTGTCCTTATTAGCAGTAAATGAATAATCTGCAACACTAGACACGACAATACTTCCCTCGGTCCAGTTTACAAAAGCATAACCCGTTAATGGAGTTGCCGATAATATAACTGAAGCTCCTGCATCATAAACACCAGTTCCTGATGCTGTTCCACCAGTTGTTGTATTTGCAACAATATTAAACCGTTGAATAAAATTAGCAACCAGTGTCCTGTCCTTATTGGCAGTAAATGAATAATCTGCAACACTAGACACGACAATACCACCCTCGGTCCAGTTTACAAAAGCATAGCCCGTTAAAGCAGTTGCAGATAAAGCAATAGTGGTTCCTGCATCATAAATGCCAGTTCCTGTTGTTGTTCCACCTGTTGTAGCATTTGCAACAATATTAAACCGTTGACTAAAATTAGCAACCAGTGTTCTGTCTTTATCAGCAGTAAAAGAAAATGAAGGGTCAGTAGAAACCACGACTCCACCCTCGGTCCAGTTAATAAATGCATAACCAGTTAATGCAGTAGCAGATAATACAACACTGGCCCCTGTATCATAAATACCTGTCCCTGAAGCCGAACCACCTGGAGTAGAATTTGCAATAATATTAAACCGTTGAATGAAATTAGCAACCAGAGTTCTATCTTCATTGGCAGTAAACGAAAGTGAAGGATTAGTAGAAACCACGACTCCACCCTCAGTCCAGTTTACAAAAGCATAACCTGTTAATGGAGTTGCCGATAATATAACCGAAGCTCCTGCATCATAAACACCTGTCCCTGAAGCCGAACCACCTGCAGTTGAATTAGCAACAATATTAAAACGTTGAATGAAATTAGCAACCAGCGTTCTGTCTTTATCGGCAGTAAATGAAAGTGAAGGGTCAGTAGAAACCACAACTCCACTCTCAGTCCAGTTTGCAAAAGCATAGCCCATTAAAGCAGTAGCCGATAAAGCAACAGTAGTTCCTGCATTATAAATGCCTGTCCCTGAAGCCGAACCACCAGCAGTTGAATTAGCAACAATATTAAACCGTTGAATAAAATTAGCAACCAGTGTTCTATCTTTATTAGCAGTAAATGAAAGTGAAGGGTCAGTAGAAACCACGACTCCGCCCTCAGTCCAGTTTATAAATGCATAACCAGTTAATGCAGTAGCAGATAATACAACACTGGCCCCTGCATCAAAAAGTCCTGAACCTGTCGTCGATCCTCCTGAAGTTGCATTTGCAGTTATTGTAAACTTTTGAATGAAATTAGCAACGAGTGTTCTGTCCTTATCGGCAGTAAATGAAAGTGAAGGATTAGTAGCAACCACGACTCCACCCTCAGTCCAGTTTATAAATGCATAACCAGTTAATGCAGTAGCAGATAATACAACACTGGCCCCTGCATTATAAATACCAGCTCCTGTCGCTATCCCACCTGTTGTAGCATTTGCAACAATATTAAACCGTTGACTAAAATTGGCAACCAGTGTTCTGTCCTTATCGGCAGTAAATGAAAGTGAAGGATTAGTAGAAACCACGACTCCACCCTCAGTCCAGTTTATAAATGCATAACCAGTTAATGCAGTAGCAGATAATACTACACTGGCCCCTGCATCATAAATGCCAGTTCCTGATGCTGTTCCACCTGTTGTTGTATTTGCAACAATATTAAATCGTTGAATGAAATTAGCAACGAGTGTTCTGTTTTTGTCTGCAATTAATAAGTAATTTGAAATTGTTGAAACAACAGTGCCACCTTCTGTCCAGTTGACAAATCTATATCCAGATGTTGGAGTAGCAGTGAGTGTTACAGGTGTGTTGATATCATAAATACCTGATCCCGAAGTTGAGCCACCTGATGTTGGATTTGAATTGGTGACAATATTGAATTGCTGCATAAAATTAGCCCATAGTGTTCTATCAGCATCGACAGTAATTTGAAAACTTGGAACAGTTGAAATAACCGACAATCCTTCTGCCCAGCTTACGAACCTGAAACCGGATGCCGGGGTAGCCATTAATTGAAGCTTAGTTCCAATATCATAGATAGCATATCCACTAGGTGTTGTTGAGCCTCCATTTGTGGGAGAAGCGACAACTGTTATGTAATACTGCTTGATGAAGTTAGCCTGAAATGTATGATTCATGTCTGCGGTAACTAAGAAGCCTGGACTTGTTGAAACAACTGTAACTCCTTCAGTCCAGCTAACAAATGCATAACCGATGGCGGGTGTTGCAATCAACACAACAGTAGTGCCAATGGAATAAGTTCCTGCACCTGAAGAAGATCCCCCACTTATCGGATTTATTATAGTAGTTATGTCGAAAGTTATGAGTTTGAAATTGGCAACAAGATTAACCGGTCCGTTAACTGGAAAAGTATAATTTGCATCAGTTGAAACTACAAGTCCAGTTGATACATCTGTCCAGCTGACAAATTCCCAATTTGCCGTGGGTGTCGCACTCAATGTTACATTTGAACCGGGAGCATAATCTCCACTACCTGTCAGTACAGCAAAATCTCCAGTTCCCGAAACTGTTCCTCCGCTGATTGTATTCGGTGTTGCTGTTACAATAAGATTGAAGTGTGCATCAAAACTATGATCGCCTAATTTTCTTGGATGGAAATAGTAGATATTATCTTGGGTATAACCATTGTCGTCAGAAATAATTCTAGTCTCTGTCCCACTATATGTCCAGTAGGCAAATTTGAAGCCGGGGTTAGCAAAAGCTGTAACTTCTTTTTCAATTCCGTTGTTATCGTCATATGTGCCAATCCCCGTACCGAGTATAGGATCATAAATTAATTCAGTGCCTACAAGATTACCACCTGTAGCAGGAATTGATCTGAAATTTAAATAAACAAAATCCAGTACTGTAGGAGGAGTGTTGATTTCGCTTTTAATAATACCATTAAATGAAGGAATAAATGAATTTGTATGGCCAAACAGTACTATAAATTGTAAAATTGCTGCAACACAGAGTATAAATTTTTTCATGGTTTCTTGAATTATTTTTTACGATAGAGCAGTCTTAAATAACTTCAAGAACGAATGCTGACTAAAACCTTTTGAAATTGTAAGTAATTGGAGTTTAATATTAAGTAGGGACATATATTTTATAATCTGTTTATCTGACCAATTATTAAAATATGAAATCATTAGTAATGAGATTGATACGTATGTATTTATTCTTAAAATACTGAAGCTGTATCTATGATTATCAATATGGATTAATGTATTTGTTAAATCAACGGTTATTGTTCTTCTGTCTTTAACAGTCAAAGATGCAGTGATATAACTCTTTTCAAAACATAACAAAATCAATCCCGGAATTAAATAGCAATAGACTCTGATATTTAAAATCAGTAATTCTAATTGTAGTTTAATCTCGACCCATAACTTTTTCATGTAATTTTGTTATAAAAAATGCTACGATACTATTAATCCAGTTATTCAGAAAAGGTAATACCATTTTAAAAAGAGTTAGAAGAAAAATCTTTCGTATTTTCTCTTATCCCCTGATAAAGAGTAAAAAAGTAACGTTAAGTTTTTATTCTTAAAAAATATCACTGTTATCCGACTAAATTACAATTACTATCATTTTACAATTAATTATGAACCCACTCCAAAAAGTGAAATATTTTTTCTTTCTTGTCTGCTTTATGGATAGCTTTTAATCGTTAATACTTCCAGACCTATTAATTTGGGCATTTGAAGATCAACAATTGCCAGATTGGGTTTTAGATTCAGGATGACTTCCAGCGCTTTGGTTCCATTATCACACAGTGCAATAATCTCGACCAGCTTGCATAAGATTACAAATCCCCAGAGTCTTTCTGGTATTAATGCTGAATCATCTGCTAATATTACCTTTATGATAATCATGTGTTTTTAACACGATGAAAGTAATACCATTGTCAGTTTTGGCTTGTAGGGGATTGCCTAAATGTTTGTAGGGCTTTGCTGATATTTTTGTAGGATAGTTCCTACAAAAAAGACTCCGAAGAGTCAGTAGATTGTTTGCTTTATCCCTGGCGGGATGTTTTATGTCTTAATCTAAGAAACTGTTTAAATTTCTTGTATTCTTTTGTCCTTAGGGCATTAACATTAAAGGTTAATCCCCTTCTAAGGGGAAAAGTTAAATAATGATGATCTCTCTTGTGAGATTTATGACCTACGGACAATTATAGACTGTTTTTAAATACTAAATCAGTTTGTTTTCGATACAGTATCTGGTGAGTTCTGTGTTTTTGGTCAATCCCATTTTTTCCATGATCCGGCTTCTGTATGTACTAACGGTCTTATTGGATATAAAAAGCTCATCACCAATTTCATGAAGAGATCGTCCATCTGCAAGTTTGATCAGGATCTCAAATTCTCGGCCTGAAAGCAGATCGTGTTTATACTTTGTTGAGTCATTTTCAATATGATAGGCAATGTTTTTAGCGAGCGAGAGTGAAATGTATTTGCCCCCTTCGGAGACACTTTTGATGGCCAGTAACAACTCTTCAGCAGCTGTATCTTTTGTGAGATAGCCGGAGGCTCCCAGTTTAAGTGCACGAATAGCATATTGTTCCTGCGAATACATACTTAACATCAGGACATTTGTTGAGGGCCAGGTTGCCTTTACCGTTTCAAGAACATCAAGCCCATTCTTGTCAGGAAGCGAGATATCGAGTAACAAGATTTCGAAGCTTTGACTTTTTAACTGAATAACCGCTTCATTTCCACTCCCTGCCTCAGCTATTTGAGAAACTCCTTCAAGTTGCTGAAGTATTTGTTTGAGACCGTCGCGGACAATCTTATGATCTTCACAAATCAAAATTCTCATAAGCTCATTTTTTTATGTTTAATGGAAAGATTAGCTTTATTATTGTCCCGTTTATCTCCCCACAATAAATATCAAGAGTTCCTCCCAACGAGGCAGACCTTTCTTTCATGCCTAGGATCCCAAAGGCATTTTTTGACTTTATTTCATCTTCTGTTATGCCAATTCCGTTATCAGAAATCATCAAATGAATAAATCCAATTTCCTGAAAAAGTCTGATATCAATAGTGGTAGCCTTTGCGTGTCTTGCAATATTTGTAAGAGACTCCTGCATGATCCTGAATATAGTTAGAGAGGTTTCGGGTGAGAAGACAACTGTTGCGTCTATATCCAGTAAAATTTCAACGTTGTATCTTTTTGTATATTCCCTGGTATACCATTCTAGCGCTGATGCAAGACCCAGGTCATCGATAATCCCTGGCCGAAGCTGAGAGGTAAGCTGTTGAACTTTTTTGATCATATCGCCTACAAGTGTAGACAAATTATTGATTTTTAAAACCACACTTCTATCTGAAACATTTTGTCTGAGGATAGAAAGATCAATTGTAATAGCTGTAAGGGTCTGCCCCAGATCATCATGAAGCTCATGCGATATAGCTAACCTTTCTTGTTCACGTGCCTTTTCGATATGTCGTATTAACAGATGTTCTTGTTCAAGTGAGTTTTTTAATTCGTCGGCAGTTTGTTTCAATAACCTTGCATTCTTGATAATCGTTTGTTTCTGATTGAAAAGGTCAAGGAATATATTGATTTTACATAATAGAATATGATGGCTAAAAGGTTTTGAGAAATAATCGATAGCGCCGAAACCATACCCTATTGTTGCTTCTGTGGAGTCGATGTGGTTTGCGGTCAGGAAGATAACCGGTACTTTTTCTAAACCTCTTTCTTCATTCATCTTCAATGCAAGTTCATAACCATTCATTTCCGGCATGCGAACATCGATAATTGCAAGTGCTAATTCAACGCCCCTTATTTTCTCCAGAGCCTCAGAACCAGAAAGTGCAAAGATTAAATTAGCTTTGAGCTTTGAACAAATTGATTTCAATAAAATCAGATTTACTTCTAAATCGTCAACAAGTAAAATATTGGGTAGTTGCTTCATAGATATGAGGATAAACTGATTTTTGGTTGTTCAATCAAACAGTTGCTTTCAGATTGATAGTCTGAATACAAGGATAAGCAAGTTTTAAAAATCGCCTTAGATAAGTTCCGCTAATACAAAAATAATTATTTTTATGGTTGTTGTGTGATTTTTTTTAGTCCACTTTTCTGGGCTGAAATGCCCTTGCCTAATCGACCCCCATTAATCCTACCTGGATGTGCGAATTATGTAATTTATTTAAATAATTATATAACAAATAAGCACCTGTAATCCTGTGGTTTTATGTTGTGGTATTTTATCATATTTGAAACAATATAGCGCACTAAAGAAGAGAAGGTTCTTGGAGAAACTATTCAATACTTTGCTCATAAAGAACAAGAATTAATCATTGCTTACAAAGAACTTGCATTCCAGAATGAAGAGAGAGAAAAAAGAGCAGCAGAGTTATCCATCGCCAATAAAGAACTTATCTTTCAAAACGAAGAAAAGCATCAAATTAAAAACTGAAAAATATTAATTGTCGAAGACGATAAAACTGCTGAAATGCTTTTAAACAAGATTGTTAAAAAGTATTTCAAAGAGGTTCTACACGCAATAACCGGAATAGAAGCTGTCGAAACGTGTCGAAATAATCCTGACATCGATTTAATATTGATGGATATCAAAATGCCGAAAATGGATGGGCATTACGCAACAAGAGAAATACGGAAATTCAATAAAACTGTGGTTATTATCGCACAAACAGCTTATGCTCGAAAAGAGGATCGTAAAAAAGCATTAGAAGCTGGATGCAATGATTATATTTCAAAACCAATTATTCAATCTTTACTAACGGAGTTGATAAAGAAGCATTGTGATAAATTGGTAAAGAATTAATTTACATTTTGAACCATCAAAATCCACAACATGTGTGGGGAATTAATGCAAATGACATCGGGTAACGATGAGATTAAGCCTTCTTTTGGTCGCTCAAAGAGACAAAATAAAAATATTTTACTTGTTTTTGATCATAGTCCGACAAATTTTATTTCTTTATTTGTGTCCATGTTGTGATTTTGTTGGGGTAAACCAAATTTACAACATGGGGTGAAACTGCAAGGAAGTAATCTCTTATTTACTTTAGTCTTTCAGTAGTGATAATATATGATGATTTGCTTCAACGAAAATGATCATTAATCAGTATTTGGAAAGGCCAATATAAATTCCAATACATGATATACGATAACAATACAAGTATGAATAATTAATAAATAAATAATTTCAAAGTATTCTGAATAATCATTAATTTATTGAATAAAAAAAAATCTTAAAATAAATTCACCTGCTTTTAATTTTTAAAATACTTTCTTCCGAAAAAGTCCTTACCCTTCCGAAATGATGTAATTATAAATAAAGGATAAAACCAACATAAAACCAATATAAAACCAACATAAAACCAATATAAAACCAATCTTATAAAGTTAGTTTTATCTTGGTTTTATGTTGGTTTTATATTAGTGTCATATTTATTTTATCACATTATTAACCAGGGTGCATGTTATCTGAATTGAAACCGGGTGTTTCTGATTTAAAAATTTGTTTTGAAATAGGATGATTTGGTTATAAAGATTTATATTTTTAAACATGGTAGAGGATTAAATAATGAATTTTGAGGAATAAAAACGGAGCTGGATTATGACTCCCAATTTGTAGGTTTAGCACATCAGATTGAGCGCAAAAATGATCATTACAGTCGGTTTGAGAAATACCGGCTTTTTTGTAATATGGATCATGAAAAGTTTATTCTTATCCGAATTTTCATCGGATTTTGGTTGAGATTTATACAACTTAAAGAAGGCAAGTACCGATTGCAATAATAACGATAATAGAATATTCAACCTGAATTTATATACCCGGAAAGTTCATACCTTTGCACGGTTTTTCGAAGTAGAAAAATAAATAAACATGTAATGGCTGATTTACTATACAAAGACAAATTGTTTTCACGTAAATGGTTTATAGCTTATGGATTAACAGTTCTGGGTTCATTCATTTTAGCTGCGGGGTTCGTGTTTTTCATCAATCCTTATGACATCGTTCCGGGTGGGGTTTATGGGATCGGTATTGTTGTTCATCATCTTACTTTAGGGCTATTCCCAAGAGGACTCAGCCCCGATGGTGGATTTCCTGTCGGTTTATTTGGATTGATACTTAATATTCCCCTCACTTTAATAGGTATCAAGATATTGGGTCCCAGGTTTGGAATGAAAACGGTGGTAGGTTTCGTGCTCTCTTCGGTATTTATGGACATGCTTACCTTGTTTGTTGGCAATAATGATCCACTGGGGCTTAAAAATGAAGTTTTCATGGGTTGTATATTTGGGGGAGTCTTGATTGGTTTTGGACTTGGACTCATTTTTAAAGCGAAAGCAACTTCAGGAGGGTCTGATATTATTGCCATGATCATTGCCAAATACACCCGGTTACCATTGGGCACTTTAATGATCTATGTCGATTCAGTTATCGTGTTGTTGGGCGTGATCGTTTTTCGGGATTGGCGTATACCGCTTTATTCATGGATCGTCATTTTTGTAACCGGCAAAGTAATTGATGTGGTGTTGGATGGTATCACGTATGATAAAACATTGTTGATCATTTCAGATCATTTTGAACTGATCCGGGAGAAAATAATTGTAGATATGGAACGTGGGGGAACCTATATTCCGGGTAGAGGGATGTTCAAAGGTGAAGAAAAGACCATTATCTTTACAGTTGTAAGTCGAAGAGAAGTAGCGATTTTGCAGGAATTCATCCATCAGATTGATCCACTTGCATTTGTAACGGTCATGAACGCACATGAAATTTTGGGGGAGGGTTTCAAATCGCTTGGCGAAAAAGTAGCTGAATATGAAGATAAATCAATATAAAAAGTAAATGAACGACATCCGTTTTTCTCATCTGTTTACCTCAAAGTTAATGAAGTCGTATGCTTTGATTCTTGGGGGAACATTTTGCACAGCCCTTGCCTTTGTTTATTTTATATCGCCCTATAAAATCGTACCCGGAGGCGTTTATGGAATTGCTATCGTGTTACATCACTTATATGGCTTTAATACTGGAGTTGTGGCATTTGTCTTTAGTATTCCACTGGTCGCAATCGGGGTAATGAATTTTGGATGGAAATTCTTTTTTCGTACCTTTTGGGGAGTTGTGCTTACCTCTTTTTTCACTTGGTTTTTGACTAATATCAATGGAGATACCCAGATCGTAAACAATGCACTTCTTTCTACCATTTATGGAGGAGTTATTTTGGGTTTGGGAGTGGGGATGATTTTTAAGACAAAGTCAACGATTGGTGGATCGGATGTGATCGGACAGCTGGTCAGTAAACATTTTCGGATCCCGTTATCGAGAGCGCAGGTAATGGTTGATGGAGTTATTGTTGTTATTGGTTACATAGCGTTCAGAGATCTGGAAATACCCCTTTACTCATGGTTGGTTATTTTTATCATGGGGAAGGTCATCGATTTTGTCCTGACCGGTTTTTCAGATGATAAAACCGTCTTTATCATTTCAGATAAACATGCACTTATCCGTGAGAGTTTGCTTAAAGAAATTGGTAGGGGTGGGACCTATCTGCATGGAAGCGGTATGTATCAAGGCGATGAGAAGAAGGTAATCTTTACCGTTATTGCAAGACGTGAATTGATCCATTTAATGGAAATCGTCCATAAGATTGATGATCAGGCCTTCATGACAGTTCTCAATGCAAGTGAAATATTGGGTAAAGGTTTTGAGTCGCTCGACGAGAAAGTTTCTAATGACTAATAAAGATGAAAAAATGTTTAATTTATTTGATGAAATCATGAACTTTTTTCCTTAATTTATCTTTACTTTTTTTAAGTACCTTCATGCAGATTTTTATACATAATAAAGTACCCTAATATGAATGATAAAATTGCATCCAATTTATACCCATCATTAGCGCCTAGCTCGAAAATGCCAGTATTTTTTATTGGTCATGGAAGTCCTATAAATGCTATTCAGGATAACGCCTATACTCAAAGTCTTGTCGAAATGGGGCGTTCATTCACTGAAAAGCCAAAAGCAATTTTGGTTGTTTCTGCACATTGGTTTACGCGTGGAACCTATGTAAATACCTCTCCTTTTCCTAAAACGATTTATGACTTTAGTGGTTTTCCGGAAGAATTATATGATATTGAGTATCCCGCCCCAGGTGCTCCAGATTTTGCAGAAGCGATTATTGATGCATTGCCTGAAGTGAGAGCTGACCAGAAATGGGGTCTTGATCATGGCGCCTGGGGTGTTCTGGTTCACATGTTTCCCGATGCAGATATTCCTGTATTTCAAATGAGCATTGATAACAGCAAGCCTATCTATTATCATTTTCAGTTCGCAGAACAATTACGTGAACTACGTGATAAGGGGGTGTTGATTATCGGGAGTGGAAATATTGTCCACAATCTGAAAATGTGGATATCAAAACCAGATGAAACACCATTCGACTGGGCCGTTGAATTTGACGAATGGGTGAAAGGTAAGATTTTGACAGGGGACTATAACAGTCTGATTGACTATGAAGAACAAGGTCCGTCTGCTTTATTGGCCGTGCCAACTAACGAACACTACCTCCCCATGCTTTATGCCCTCGCTTTATCAGATGATGAAGAAGCGATTCGTTTTACTTATGAGGAGGTAACATCTGCAATGAGTATGCGATCGTTCAGAATTGGTTAACCTAATTCAAGGTTAGTCACACCATAAACACCATTCATATTGATTTGTGGGGGTTTGTGTGTATACATCCGAACAGTTTTAAAGTCCGGCTCCATTTCATATTTGTTGGCCAATTTTATTGCTTCACTATTAATTTCAGGTACATCCAGGAAGACCGGGGTTCCTTCGGGTACCCATGATATCGCTTTACAGAATAATGTGTCGGCAATTTCGGGGGTTAATGCAAAAAGTGGCCCAATTCTATAACCTTCAAGCCCTTTACGGATAAAAGTGTATCCCTCAATCTTTTCATCCTTGCAGATTGCAAAACTTTCTCCTTCGGCCTGGTGGATCCAGTTATAGAGGAACACATCGCGGCGCGTTGGGAAATGCAACTGATCGAAAGCAACAAGATTAGCGAAATTAACTTTCTTGAGTGGAAGTGTTTCCCCATGGTGATCCAATTGCCTTGCAATCATTTTGAAACGAGTACTCTTGTAAGCTTCCTTGAAACCAAAACCTTCGTATTTAGTCTTCATTTCCAGTGTGCCATCGAGTCCGATATTACAGTCACCCAGATATTTCATGGCTGCTGTCCATAACTTTTTCCCATAACCCATCTTACGGAATTCAGGCTTCACGATGAAAAATCCCATGAAACCAAAATCTTCATCGTAGGCAACGGCTGATATACAGCCGATTAGTTTGCCTTTTATATAATAACCCAGAAAACCATCCGGGTCGGAATTATAGAAACTGTCTGCATCGTAAATACCCGGATTCCATCCTTCCTGATGAGCAAGTTCTAGTAATTGGTCAAATTCGTCTCTACTCAGACTTCGTACGCAATCATTTTGACATTTCATAAATAGTTGGTTAACAAGTAAGCCATAAAGATATAAAAAAGCCACCTGTTAATTGATTAAACAGGTGGCTTTTGTTTCGCTATTTATGAAATAGTTATCAACAGGTATTAATGCTTGAAAAGACGGATCACATCGTTACCATTTGCAAAAAGTAATAAGGCCAGTAAAAGTACCATTCCAACGATTTGAGCATACTCAAGGAATTTATCGCTGGGCTTTCTGCCGGTAATCATCTCAAACAATAAGAACATCACATGACCACCATCGAGTGCTGGTATCGGGAGTACATTCAGGATGGCAAGCATGATAGAAAGAAAAGCTGTCAGGGTCCAGAATGATTGCCAATCCCAGGCAGAAGGGAAAATATTTCCGATGCTGATAAACCCACCAACCGATTCGTATGCTTTCACATCTTTTGAAAACAGTAATCTCAGTTGTTTGAAGTAATTGTCGATCCCGGAGATAGTCTTGGTGAAACCTGCAGGTATAGCTTGAAAAAGAGAGTAGTCACGTTTGGAAATTGTAAAATACTTAGAAATATTAATATCTATAATAGTGCCAATTGTTCCTTCATTGGAAACTTTTGTATTACAATAAACTGTGTCCTTGCCTCTAAGAATACCGATTTTTACTATTTTACCTGAATATGACTTAATATGTGCCGTAAACTGATCATAAAATGGGGTCTTAATGGTATCCAGACTGATAATATGATCGTTTTTTTGTATTCCTGCTTTCAAAGCACCGGAATTCTTAACTACTGATTCAACGATAAACGGAATTCGTGGAGCTAATAGCGACGCACTCTTTTGTTTAATTATTTTACCAACTATTCCAACTGGAATTATGAGATCAACAGTTTGATTATTACGTTCAATAGTAATTATTTTAACTCTATCTAAAATAATATGGTTGGGGATTTTGGCAAAGTCTTCAACAATCTTACCATCAAGCTTGAGAATTTTATCGCCATTTTGTAATCCCATTTGTTGGCCGATTGAGTCGACTACTATTCCATATTTTGCTTCTTTTGTAGGCAAATAAGAATCTCCCCATGCCCAAAGCATGCATATATAGATTCCAAAAGCCAAAAGCACGTTTAAGGTAACACCTCCCAGCATGATGATGAGCCGTTGCCAGGTCTTTTTGGATCTGAATTCCCATGGTTGTGCAGGCATTTGCATCTGCTCCTTGTCCATAGATTCATCCATCATCCCTGAAATCTTAACGTAGCCACCTAATGGCAACCAGCCAATCCCATATTCAGTTTCTCCCTTTTTATATTTGAAAAGTGAGAACCATGGATCGAAAAACAAGTAAAATTTCTCAACGCGGGTTTTGAATAACTTAGCAGTAATGAAATGGCCAAATTCATGAACGATTACAAGTATTGAAAGGCTAAGTAGCAATTGTGCTGCTTTAATCAGTATTTCCATTTTTATTTTAATTTCTTAATAAATAACAATTTAAACTTCTAATTATTTGATAAGTTCATTTACACGTATCCGTGTTTCCTGATCTGTGTTAACATAATCATCATAAGTCGGGTTCTTTATAAACGGCATGACTGACATCATTTTTTCAATTAGATCAGGCATTTTATTAAAACTCATGTGATCCTTCAGAAATGCATGAACGACAACTTCATTGCTGGCATTTAATATGCAAGGCATATTGCCACCCTTAGCCAATGCTTCATAAGCCAATCCCAGGTTGCGAAATGTTTTGAGATCCGGCTCTTCGAAAGTTAATTTTGCATAATCGGCAAAGTTAAATCGTGGAAAGTCTGACTTGATTCTATCGGGATAGGAGAGTGCATATTGTATAGGCAATCGCATATCAGGCAATCCCATTTGTGCTTTCAACGAACCATCTTCAAACTGAACCAGTGAATGGATGATCGATTCAGGATGAATGACGACTTTGATCTGATCGGGCCTGAGACCGAACAACCACTTTGCCTCAATCACTTCGAGCCCCTTATTCATCATACTGGCAGAATCAATCGTTACTTTGCAACCCATCGACCAGTTTGGATGCTTTAAAGCCTGTTCTTTGGTGACACTTGCCAGAAAAGCTGCGTCCTTTCCTCTGAAGGGTCCACCCGAAGCCGTTAGATAAATTAATTCAACCGGGTTATGAAATTCTCCAGCTAAACATTGAAAGATAGCAGAGTGTTCAGAATCTACAGGATAAATATTCACTGCTTTTTCACGGGCCAGTTTGGTCACGATTTCTCCGGCAACCACGAGGGTTTCTTTATTGGCAATTGCAATGGGCTTCCCGGCACGAAGGGATGCAAGGGTAGGTTTTAGGCCTGCAAAACCAACCAAAGCCACTACCACCAAATCGATGGTCTCCATTTCTGTAACCTCGCTGATGGCGTCTGCGCCTGCAAAAACCTTGATAGCATGAGGCTCCAGAATATCTGCTAACTCACGATATAGTTTTTTTTCACCAATGATTACTACATTAGGTTTAAATTCCAATGCCTGTTCGATCAGCAGTTTTATATTGCAATGGGCCGTGAGGACTTCGACTTCGAAAACATCGGGATGTTTTCTGATGACTTCAAGGGTCTGAGTGCCGATTGATCCGGTAGAACCTAAGATTGCGAGTCTCTTTTTTTGCATAGTTTTCCTTGCAGGTTACTGCTTTGGATGTGTATTAAAAATCAATATAATCGAGTGGATTAACCGGATTCCCGTTGTGCCAGAGTTCGAAATGAAGATGTGGGCCACTGCTTAGTTCTCCACTGTTTCCGACTATAGCAATGGGTTCTCCGGCACGGACAAACTGTCCCGGACTTTTCAATAATAATGAATTTTGTTTGTAAAAGGTGATATAATTAAGCTGGTGTTGTATACCAATGACATATCCGGTCTTTGGGGTGAAATCTGCAAAGATAACAGTGCCATCGAGGGCAGCCTTTACAGGTTCATCTTTTGAAGCTGAAATGTCAATCCCGTAATGTTTATCATTCACATTAAACTTTGAGGTGATTGTTCCTTTTACCGGAGTGAAAAAATTGATAGCACGAATTGATGATGCCGAGGTGTTTTTCCCATTCGAAGGATTGATATTGTAACGTGTCTCTTTGTCAAAATCACTTCGCAATGCTAATTCATCCTCAGATGGAGCAGTCTTGATATTCTTGTATTTTGTTGCATTGCTGTCTGATGGTTTTTCAACTATAGTGTCCCTGGGACTACCTCCACCGATGATATTCTGGATGTTTTTCAGCACCAGGTCTCTGGCGTGCATCTCTTTATCGAGTGAATCAGCACGGAGTTGAATCTTATAGAGTTCCTTTTGTCCGGTTATGCTTTGATAGCCAGGGATATATTCTTTGAGCGGAGTGAATGCAATGATGTATGAAGTTAAAAAGATAAGCAGAATGGCCAGAATCCCTGTAACAATAAACACATTCAGACGTGAGAGTCTGAATGAAAGCTTTTCTTCAAAAGTAGTCTCATTGAGGATAATAAGACGATATTTATTTCGTAACTTATCTACCCACTTATCTTTTTGTTCCCACCAGCTTAATTCGTGCTTTTTTTTCCTAGACGACATTCGATTTGTGATTTGCAAAGCAATAGGGCAAAGATAATAATAAAAAGCGACGGCAAACAAAACGGTTTATTGGTTTTACCCCGGCAGAGCATATCATAGAAACCACATTCAAATACTCCACTATCTTTATTTTTTATGTAATTTTGACAATTGAACTGGTCTCGTTCTTTCTGACTGGTTGTTAACCTGTTTATCATGAAAAAATCAATCATATTTCTGGTCCTGGTACTTTTAACTTTCACTTTTCAAAGTTGTGGATTTTATTCCTTTACCAGCGCTTCCTTACCACCCGAAGTAAAAACGATATCGGTACAATATTTTCCGAATAAAGCACCCATGGTCCAACCCATGTTGAGTAAGAATATTACTGAAGCACTGCAGGATAAGTTCAGGTCAGAATCAAGACTTTCGGTCACACAACGCAATGGTGATTTGGCGATAGAGGGTGAAATCACGGGATATGACACGCAACCTATTGCAATTCAGGGAAACCAGATTGCTGCTATGAACAGGTTGTCGATTACAGTAAATGTTCGTTTCCGTAATCGTTTTGATGAAAAGGCAAATTATGAATCTTCATTTTCCCGTTATCGTGATTATGTCAGTTCAAAGTCTCTCTCAAGTGCAGAATCGAGTTTACTGCCTGTAATGATTGAAGAGTTGGTTCAGGATATATACAATAAAAGCGTTGCAAACTGGTAATCAATTATTTGCTAATGAATATAAAGACATTTGAAGAACTGATAGCCGATCCGGAACTACTCAACAAAGACACGCAGTCTGAACTTGAACAGCTCTTGAAGGAATACCCGTTTTGTCAAACGTTTCATTTATTGTACACCAAGAATTTATTCCAGCTAAAACATATCCGATATCAACAACAATTGAAAGTTGCAGCTGCATTTGTTGGGGACAGAACAAGACTAAAACATTATGTTGAAGATTCTCCCCTGATCATTTCTGTTAAAAGTGAACCATCAACGGGGCAAGTAGAAATTCCAGTAGAACCAAAGATAGAAATTGAAGAAGTCCCTTCACGGATCTCATCTTCCGTTGAATGGGATGCAGAGTATGAATCAGTATTATCATCATCCATCAATGGTGAGATCTCAAGGGAAGAGAAGAAAAAGGCGATCATCGCATTAATCAACAAAAAATTCAATGAACGTTTAGCCGTTACAGCTGATAAGCCAGTCGATCCATCTCCGGTTTCAGAAATACCTTTAATTGTTAAAACTGAAGAAGCCAGTCAGGAATTGAAACAGGAAGAGCCTGCTGTTGAGGAAAAGGTTGAATCAATGAATGAAATAGTTCCATCTTTGGAAACCAAGGAGGTGATACCCTCAACTGATCTGATCGAAAAATTCCTTCGTGACGCTCCGCGGATGCCAAGGCCCAGGAAAGAATTCTACAACCCGGTTAATCTTGCTGCCCGTTCTATTGAGGAAAATGAAGACTTCTATACCGAGACCTACGCCTATATTTGTTTAAAACAAGGTAATGCTGCAAAGGCAATAAAAATATATGAGAAATTAAGTTTGAAATTTCCGGAAAAAAGCAGTTACTTTGCAGGCCTGATTGAAAAAATTAAGAAAGAGCAGAATATTTAATTTAAAAGACTTAAGAATATGTACGTTTTTGTATCAATCCTTATCCTTATTGTATGCGTTCTACTGGCGCTGGTTGTGTTAGTTCAGAATTCCAAGGGCGGCGGTTTAGCATCAAACTTTGCCGGTTCAAGTCAGATCATGAGTGTTAGGAAAACTGCTGACTTCCTCGAAAAAGCAACATGGACACTTGCAATTCTATTGCTGATCCTGAGCCTTATGTCTGTTTTCGCTATTCCACGTAATAACGCTCAGACCTTGAATCAGCAACAAAATCAAGAGACTCCTATGCAGCCAATGCATAACAACTAAATCCGGATCTATTATCAAATTTAAGGTGTCAGAATGTCATAAGCGTTCTGACACTTTTTGTTTTTATGAAATAGGTTGGTCACAAGCTTACCGATGCTGTCACCATAATAAGGAAATAATGACAGAATGTAAGCAGTTATCATCTTTGGCATAAAATGTGACAGATAGGTAACGACAAATAAAATTTTAGAAAAGTTTAATGTCTAACTCAAATATCAAAAGAAAAATGGCAAATGTTAACATCAAACCATTAGCAGACAGAGTCCTGGTTGAGCCAGCTGCAGCAGAATTGAAGACTGCAGGAGGAATTATTATTCCCGACACAGCTAAAGAAAAGCCACAAAAAGGTATAGTGGTAGCCGTTGGTAACGGTAAAAAAGATGAACCCATTACAGTCAAGGAAGGCGATACTGTTCTTTATGGCAAATATGCAGGAACAGAAATAAATTTCGCTGGTAAGGATTACCTTATCATGCGCGAATCAGATATTTTGGCAATTATTTAATTGTTAGTATTAAGTTAAATTCATAAAAAGAATAGCAAAATGGCTAAAAATATTATTTTTGAACTTCAGGCTCGCGATGCTCTGAAGAGAGGTGTGGATGCCTTGGCAGATGCCGTAAAAGTTACATTAGGTCCTAAAGGTCGTAATGTTATTATTGATAAGAAATTTGGCGCACCCAGCGTTACTAAGGATGGTGTTACCGTTGCAAAAGAAATCGAACTGAAGGATGCCGTAGAAAACATGGGCGCTCAGATGGTTAAGGAAGTTGCTTCAAAGACTTCTGATGTTGCCGGTGATGGCACAACAACAGCTACTGTTCTGGCACAGGCTATCGTTACAACAGGTTTAAAGAATGTCATTGCCGGTGCAAACCCAATGGATCTGAAACGTGGTATCGAAAAAGCTGTAGTCAGTGTTGTTGCCTCTTTGAAAGCTATGTCACGTGAGATTGGTGATACTAACGAAAAAATAGAGCAGATTGCAACGATCTCTGCTAACAACGATAGCGTAATTGGTAAGCTTATTGCTGAAGCAATGGCTAAGGTGAAAAAAGAAGGTGTTATAACCATCGAAGAAGCTAAGGGTACAGAAACAGTCGTAAAGGTTGTTGAAGGTATGCAGTTTGATCGTGGTTACATCTCTCCTTATTTTGTTACCGATACCGAGAAAATGGAAGCCGTATATGAGGATCCATTTGTACTGATCTATGATAAGAAGATTTCAAGCATGAAAGATCTTCTGCCAATTCTGGAAAAAGTAGTTCAAACAGGAAAAGCATTGGTTATCGTTTCAGAAGACGTTGACGGTGAAGCTTTGGCTACACTTGTTGTAAATAAACTGCGTGGTTCATTGAAAATCGTTGCTGTAAAGGCTCCGGGTTTTGGTGATCGTCGCAAGGCAATGTTGGAAGATATCGCAATCTTAACTGGCGGTACTGTCATCAGTGAAGAAACCGGTTACAAACTCGAAGATGCAGACATCAGCTATATGGGTCGTGCAGAGAAAATTTCTGTTGATAAAGACAATACTACTATCGTTAGTGGTAAGGGTACAAGAGAAATGATCGAATCACGTATTAACCAGATTAAGGCTCAGATTGAATCAACTTCTTCAGACTATGATCGCGAAAAACTACAGGAACGTCTTGCTAAATTGGCAGGTGGTGTTGCAGTTATTCAGGTTGGCGCAGCCAGTGAAGTTGAAATGAAAGAAAAGAAAGATCGCTTTGACGATGCATTGCACGCAACCCGTGCTGCAGTTGAAGAAGGTATCATCCCTGGTGGTGGCGTTGCTTATCTGCGTGCTATTCCTGCATTGAATAAACTCGTTGGAGATAACGAAGATGAAAATACAGGTATCGCAATTATCAAACGTGCTCTTGAAGAACCACTTCGTCAGATTGTTCAAAACTGTGGTCTCGAAGGGTCTGTCATCGTTCAGAAGGTTAAAGAAGGCAAAGGTGATTATGGCTTTAATGCCCGCACCGAAGTTTATGAAAACCTCTACGAAGCCGGTGTTATTGACCCAACTAAGGTAGCACGTGTTGCTCTTGAAAATGCTGCCTCGATTGCCAGTATGCTTTTGACAACAGAATGTGTGATTTCAGATATCAAGGAAGAAGCTCCTGCAGCTATGCCTAATCCAGGTATGGGTGGTATGGGTGGAATGTACTAATCTACTTTTCTTTCCTGAATATATTTTTATAAAGCTGAAAAAAAAGCTGATGCAGATTTAAAATCTGCATCAGCTTTTTTTCTGCACCAGCTTTTTTGTTTAATTCTTTCAATTGGTTATATTTGTAAAGGTTAATACTTAAAAGATGATACACCCAGATGCATTTACGATTTCCGGTACGATTGCTGATGTCGTTAACAATAGATTTTTTAAAGGGGTCTTAACGGTTAGCGGAGGTAGGATTATTGCAATAGCAGAAACAGATACAGTCGACGATCAATATATAATCCCCGGCTTTATTGATGCTCATGTACATATTGAAAGTTCCATGTTGTTGCCTTCTGAGTTTGCCCGTTTGGCTTCGGTTCATGGAACCGTTGCAACTGTTTCTGACCCGCATGAAATCGCCAATGTTTTAGGGATGGAAGGGGTTCGGTTCATGATTGCTAATGGGGCAAAAGTCCCCTTCCGGTTTTTCTTTGGGGCGCCATCCTGCGTGCCGGCTACACCCTTTGAAAGTGCAGGGGCTGTCATCAATGCAGAGCAGGTAACCGAATTGCTCAAGATGGATGAGATTTATTATCTTTCCGAGATGATGAATTTCCCGGGTGTTCTTTTTAATGATGGAGAAGTAATGGCCAAGCTTGCGGCTGCACATAAAGCCGGGAAACCGGTTGATGGTCATGCGCCAGGTCTCAGGGGTGATGATGTTGTCAAATATGCCTCTGCAGGTATCACAACCGATCATGAATGTTTTACAATAGAAGAGGCCATAGGGAAGATCAATGCCGGCATGAAAATATTGATCCGCGAGGGGAGCGCTGCACGTAACTTCGATGATCTGGTGGGTTTATTGAAGGATCATGCCGATCAGGTTATGTTTTGTTCTGATGACAAGCATCCCGATGATCTGGTCAAAGGTTACATCAATCTGTTAGCATGCAGGGCTGTCGCACTGGGCCACGATCCTATGAAAGTATTGAGGTGTTGTTCATTCAATCCTATTCAGCATTATGGTCTTAAAGTAGGCCTTCTTCAAGTAGGGGATGCTGCTGATTTTGCGGTGGTAAAAGATTTGCAAAACTTCGAAGTGCTGCGGACCTATATCGAAGGAATAATAGTAGCAGCTGATGGCAAGACGAATATAGCGTCTGTTTATGAAAAACCGGTCAATGTTTTCAATACACAAAAAATATCCCTGAGTGATATCAGGGTTCCAGCTCTGGAAAAGAAGATAAAAGTGATAAGGGCATTTGATGGACAACTTGTAACAGAAGCAATTATTGCTGAAGCAAAAATCGAAAATGGTCAGGTTATCAGTGACACCGGGTCAGACGTTTTGAAAATGGTAGTGTTGAACCGGTATTCTCATTCAAAGCCTGCGGTTGCTTTTGTGAAGGGATTTGGAATGAAGCGGGGAGCGATTGCTTCAACGGTTGCACACGACAGTCATAACATCATTGCTGTCGGTGTAAATGATGATGAAATTATTCAAGCTATAAACTTACTTATCGTTGAAAAAGGGGGAATATCATTAGTAAATGGAAACGAATATAAAATTCTTCCACTTCCTGTTGCAGGTCTCATGTCTAATTCAGATGGATATCAAGTTGCAAGCATGTATGAATTAATTAATGCCGCAGCTAGGGGTTTACAGACAAAACTAATTACACCATACATGACGCTATCGTTTATGGCTCTTTTGGTTATTCCTTCTTTGAAGCTGAGTGACAAGGGGTTATTCGACGGAGATAATTTTCAGTTCACGGAATTATTCGTAAAATAATTATAACGCATTAAATATACATTTTAATCAAATAAATTGTATATTTGCAAAAAACAGATTATTATGGCTAATATCGAGATTGACATTATTAAGTTGGAATCAGCGGCTAGTAAATTAAGAGCCATTGCACATCCCATGCGAATCGCTATTATTGAATTATTAAACGAAGAAAAAAAGCTTAGTGTTACCCAGATTTTCGAACGTTTAAATATTGAACAGGCATCCGCATCGCACCATTTGAACATCTTAAAAAATAAAGGTGTTCTATCGTCTAAAAGAGAAGGAAAGCAAATTCATTATTCTTTAAAGGCTAAAACTCTTCTCGAAATTATTGCTTGCATAAATAAATGTAGTGGTGTTGAATAAACATTACTTATTTCAAAACAAAAACGGGGTTCTTAGTAGAAAGAACCCCGTTTTTGTTTTCCGAAAAATATCGTATTTAATCCATTAATATTTTTAATCCGGTTTCAACTCTACCGTTTCTTTATCTTCAAAGAAAGCACGCATTTCAAGTACTTTAGGATAGCGGATGACCTTTTCAGGCTGACGGTGTTTGAGGTAATTTCCAGTGTCCCATACCCCATTACTGTTGACATCATAGATAAATTTGACCAGATACTTTCCGGGAGTAAGCAGATCAAAGGTGACCTTATCACTTTTTTTTATAATCTTTTCGCGGATTAAAGCATCTTTATCATTCATTAACTGGATGATCCATTGCCCGGTGGTGGTTTTAACAGTTGCTTCCAGCGTTAGTGATCCATAATCACGCTCTTCCATGGTGTTGAACTGGATAATAACAGAATCATTAATCGCTCCGAACATATCCGTTATTCTTCCTTGGGGGATCAACAATGAATAGCTCATTTTTTCTTTCCACTTCTGATCAATAATGAATCTACGATGACTGATCGTATCAGCCCATACAGCATCTACCCGGGTTGTGTCCTTTCCGCGGGTAAGTCTTAAACCTGTAAGCTTTTTCTCATTGACAGGAGTGAGTGTTTCAAAAATTAAAGGCTTATCATAAGGTTGTATGGAACCTTGAAGGGAGATTACTCTAAGATCAATTTTTTCTTTAGGTGGTTCCTTCCCTGATTTGGTTTTCGAGGTACTTGGTTTTACAATCTTTTGATAAAACTGAATTGTATCAAGTTTCATGTTATCAGCCTTAACCGTCATCTGTAAAGTGTCGGGCAACGGTTTGGTAAACCAGCAATATAAGGTATCTCTGCCTTTATTCCACTCATTGAAATTCCAGTTATCTATTTTAAAATTTAGTGGAATGATCTCCAGTTTCTTCACACCAAAACGAAATATAAAATTAATCTTCTTTCTTTCAGTCAATGTCTTTTTCTCAATACGTTGGACAGAATCTGTTTCAATAAAAAGAGCCAGTTGATGATAAACACCGGTATTAATTCGTTTCACACTATCTATTGAATCGGGTAAAGGGGCTTCAGGAATTACAGGATTCACATCAAAAGCAATAGCTTCAGTAGGAAGGTCATATTTCAGATTCGAGTTGGCATCTTTCAACGCAAAGAGTTTATAGTTTTTATTAGCCAGATATTTGATCGTGAAGTCACCTGAAGTATTTGATTTACCTAGATAATAGGGCCTTTCCTTTATTGGAAGAGAGTCTGCAGTTCCGGTATATAACTCAACAAATACATCCTTTTCCGGTAAACCGGTAGCCGCATTGACCACACGACCCCTCAGTTCCAGAGTGTCAATCTTATCGCCGGTTGAAAAGGTGAAATAAAAATTCTTTTTGATGTTGCCTTCGTTCAGATCCAGGATTGCATCCCCGAAATAGATATTATAGGTACTATTGGGTTTCAGATTTTCATCAAACCTGATGACAATTGATTTACCTTTCAATTTCATCTCAGGCTGTTTCTCAGGTGGAGGAGATATGATAACCTGATTGTTTGCATCCTTAAGGGGCTGAATAAACTTATTGAAAGTGATGACCACTTCTTTGCCTTTAAAATTAAAAGATTTAAAAGCAGGGGTCGAACGAACCAGTTTAGGTGGGGTAAGGTCTTTGGGTCCACCGGTCGGAGCTACTACCTTCGCGCAGGAAGCAAGAAACGCAACGATTGCTAACGTGATGATTATATGGTTTTTAATATATTTTAGCATCTACTGATTTGCCTTTGATTTGACTATGCAAAGATGCAAAAAAATAAGGAGCGATAATGGGGTCAGCCACAATTTGTTCAATTGTGGCTGACCCCATTATAGAGAACGAAATTCAAATCCTTTAGATTGGAAGTGTTTTAGAAACAGGGGTAGTGCGTATTTCATCCGGGGTTCTGCTTTCAGGCTATCATGAAAAACAACTATATCTCCCGAGCGCGTATGTTTTAATAATATCGCCAAACACTTTTCCGGAGTCAGCGATGTATTAAAGTCATAGGATAATAAACTCCACATCACAATCGAATAGTTTTTTCTCAATGATCTGATCAAGGGGATGGTTAATTGTCCATGAGGAGGGCGAAAAAGGCGGCTTTCGATCAGTAAATGGGCTTTTTCAACATCCTGTAAATAGGACTCTTTTGGTGTGCTCCATCCTTTGAGATGATGAAATGAATGATTCCCTACACGATGACCTGCTGCCAATACCTGTTGGTAAATGTCACCATGTTTGTTCACATTATCGCCAACACAAAAAAAAGTAGCCTTTGCATCAAACGCAGATAACGTTTCCAATACCCATGGCGTTACTTCAGGAATAGGTCCATCATCGAAAGTCAGGTAGATACATTTATCTTTGCCCGGAACCTTCCAGTTCACACTTCCTGAAGTCAGTAATCTTAGTAGAAGAGGGGGCCTTGGAAAAAGCATCGGGTCAATTAAAATAAATTGTTATAATATTTCTCGAAAAGCGTTCTGGCTACCTTTTCAGTCTCAGCTTGCTTAGTTTTACCGGCATCCTGAACAATTTTCTGGAGGTAATACATGTTTTGTTGCGTCTCACCATCCATCCCTGCACCCTTTTTATAGGTTGTAAGCAGCCCGTAATCAATATTCTCCTTACATATCGCAATCATCCTGTTCCAAATGGCGGCAGCTTTTTTCGAATCACCGGCATTGGCGTAAGCATTAGCCATCTGAAGCGTAAAATAGTCATATGGCAATTGTTTCTCTGGAAGTTTCTCCATACAATAATCCAATGCTTTGATTGCCTTTGCGTTCTGACCCTCTGTAATAAGCCCATTTGCCAGGCGGCTGAATGCGTTCCTGTAATTCATAGCCAGACGGCGACATGTTTCATCAAGATAGACATTCGGATTATTGAGATTACGCCAGTAAAACTTATCCATCAGATTGTGATACATTACCGGTGTATTGACCCCACCCGGCTGTCCGTCATTGGCTTTAACATGAACAGGCACTAATCTGTAGGCAATTCCTTCCTGCAAAGTAAACTCAGAAAGACCCTGCAAGGCATCACTTGCAACTGAAGATGAAAAATAAATCGGACGTTTCCAGTTATTGTGAGCAATGATATCAAGAACAATTAAGTCACTTCTCATGACTGCATCCTGATTGATCTTGAAGTTTACGGCCGGAACAATACTGTCTTTATAATAAGCCGGAATCATTCCACTCTTTTTAATAAAGGCAGTATCTACTTTGACACTGAAACTCTTGGTAGGAATAAAATTGTATTTCACACCTTCATTTTCTTGCTGCAATTCTTCTTCGTGATTGGCGATGATGTCAAAAATATCCTTCAAGTCTTCATACCCTTGGATATTGGGCTGCTCCGCAAGATAAGTCACTTCGCGGTTTGTAGCTCGGTATTGTTCAGGGCGGAGTGTTATTGGCAGAGGTGCAGACTCATAAACCTGCTTACGCATTTGATTGATGTACCAGTCTCCGGAAAGAAGACTGAGGCAGCAAACCCTCACATCACGACGAATTCCCTGTACTTCCTGTGCATACCACAAAGGGAAAGTGTCGTTGTCGCCAACAGTAAACAAGATCGCATTCTTATCACACGACTCCAGAAAGTTTATAGCGCTGGCCAATGCAGCATAACGTCCTGAACGATCGTGGTCATCCCATCCGTCTTTAGCCATTACGCAGGGGACCAGTAATGTACAAAGACCTGTTGCAAGTAGGGCAGCTGTTTTAGGATTCAATACTTTCTGCAGCCATTCAATGACCATCAGGACACCCAATCCGATCCATATTGCAAAAGCATAGAAAGATGCCGCAAAGGCGTAGTCGCGTTCACGGGGTTGAGGCGAATACTGGTTCAGGTAAACCACGATCGCTATTCCTGTCATAATGAACAACAATAAGACGATAATCCCATCCTGATACCTGCGTTTAAAATGAAAGAACAAGCCGATAAATCCAAGAATAAACGGAAGGAAATAGAATTTATTCGTCCCTTTATTGATTTTGTTTTCAGGATATTTATCCTGTGGTCCAAGTCGCATGCTGTCAATAAAACCAATGCCACTGATCCAGTTCCCATCAACATTGTTGCCTAAGCCCTGGTTGTCGTTTTGTTTTCCTGCAAAATTCCACATGAAGTAACGCCAGTACATATGTAAAACCTGATACTTCCAGAAAAAGTTGAGATTCTCTCCAAAGGTTGGCTTCACGACTGTCTGAGCAGTTCCATCCTGTCCGGTTACCTGTATCGGAGTTCCTTTAATATCGGCCCAACGCTGATATTCTTTGATATGGGTCTGATCACTGTTACTCCACATACGTGGGAAAAAAGTAGTAAACCTTGAATCAAAAATAGGTTCACGTCCTTTTCGTTCATCAATAATGACATATTTGCCCTGTTTATCATCACGGACATAAAGTGGATTTCCATCTGCATGACCAGTTACGGGAGCGCTATAATAAGGACCATTAACCAATGGCCAGTCGCCATATTGTTCACGGTTCAGGTAAGACAACAGACCTACCGCATTGGTTGGGTTGTTTTCGTTGATGGGTGTATTGGCATTTGAACGGATGATCAGCATCATGAAGGAAGAATATCCTATAATGACAAAGACCAGACTCAATAATGCTGTATTAAGCAATACTTTGTTTTTGCGGTGTGAATACCTGATTCCCCAAACCAATAGTCCAATTATAGTAATAAAATAAATCAGTGAACCGGTATTAAATGGAAGTCCGAAAGTATTGATAAAGAAACGTTCAAAAGTACCTGCCATGCTGACAAGTCCCGGAATCAGTACAAACATGATCAATGCCAGAATGACGATTGAAATAATGAAAGCCAGGATTCCACCTTTGATGGTTGGTTTATTTTTCTTGAAGTAATAGACCAAAACAATGGATGGTAATGCAAGCAGGTTTAATAAATGGACACCAACTGATAGTCCAATCATAAAGGCAATCAAGATGATCCATCTTAAACCTTCAGGACTGTCGTACACATCTTCCCACTTTAAGATTGCCCAGAAAACAAAGGCTGTAAAGAATGATGACATGGCATAAACCTCGCCTTCGACAGCAGAAAACCAGAATGAATCAGAAAACGTATAGGCTAAAGCACCAACTATTCCACTGCCAATGATTGCATATATTTTGGCTGTTGGAATTTCATCATTAGTTGTGACAATTTTTTTTGCCAGTCTGGTAATAGACCAGAACAGGAATAATATGGTGAAACCACTTGAAAGTGCCGACATTGTATTTACCATATGGGCAACCAGGGCGGTATTGCCAAATGCGAAGAGAGAGAAAAATCTTCCGATCATTTGAAAGAGTGGGGCTCCGGGTGGATGCCCAACCTGTAATTTAAATGCTGTTGAGATGTATTCACCGCAGTCCCAATAGCTTGCAGTGGGTTCTGATGTAATGATGTAAACTGTAGCGGCTATAGCGAACAGAATCCATCCGGTGATGTTGTTGATTTTTTTGTAAAGCATCATTAAGGTGGTGATTGATAGATAAAATATTGAAATCCTTTCAACAGAACATAACGCAAAGTTATTAAAAAATGTGATGTTCCCTGTCCCGGCATAAAAGGATAAAAATTGAATTTATCTGTGTACAATGAACTTCAATAATTTCATACAAGATAAAAAATCTTAATTTTGCAGTATAAAATCTTAATTTCTATCATTTCGGTATATAAGAATTTTAAATTAAAGTCTAAGAATATGAAAAAATTAGTTTTGCTTCGTCACGGAGAAAGTGTTTGGAACAAAGAAAACCGTTTTACCGGTTGGACAGATGTAGATCTGTCAGAAAAAGGTTTTGAAGAAGGAAAAGAAGCCGGTGTTCAAATGAAGAAAGCCGGTCTTGTTTTCGATATCGCATTTACATCTGTATTGACTCGTGCTATTAAAACGATGAATCTGGCATTAACAGAAATGGATCAACTCTGGATTCCTGTCATTAAGAGCTGGCGTTTAAATGAAAAACATTACGGTAATCTTCAGGGTCTCAATAAGGCAGAAACTGCAAAAAAGTATGGCGATGATCAGGTAAAAATCTGGCGTCGCAGCTTCGATATCCCACCTATCGAATTGGGTCATGATGATCCCCGCAACCCTCGTTTCGAACGTAGATATAAAGGGCTGACCGAAAAGGAAATTCCATTGACTGAATCATTGAAAGATTGCATTGATCGTCTTATACCATTCTGGGAAAGTGACATTAAACCTGCCGTTCAAAAAATGGACACAGTTTTGGTTGCAGCTCACGGAAACAGCCTCAGGGGTATCGTGAAATATCTAAAGAAAATCAGCGACAATGATATCGTTGAATTAAATATACCCACCGGTATTCCTTATGTTTTCGAGTTTGACGATGATATGAATCTCTTGAACGATTATTATCTTGGCGATCCTGAAACAATCAAAGCTCTGATGGATGCTATAGCCAATCAGGGAAAATCTAAATAAAGGTTTTTAAATACCATTTGTCATTTGTTGAAAACGTCAATTCCATACTGAGGAAATTATGAAATATATTCAAAAATACTGGACTCAAAATCCACTCATGGTCATTATGCTGCTGGCAATTTTTGTCAGACTCATTGCAGTTATCTTCGCCAGAGGATTTGGTATGCACGACGACCATTTTCTGGTTATTGAACCCCCTCAGTCATGGTTAGACGGACACAATTTCGACAACTGGCTTCCCTCTGCCGAAAGAAACTGGCAACCTAATGGGAGCAGTCTTTTATATCCGGGATTTCACTTTGGATTCTTTTGGCTTCTGAAACAACTGAATATCATTGATCCACAGGTTAAGATGTTTATCCTGCGCTTTATTACTGCCGCTTTCTCACTGGTTACCGTTTTCTACGGTTACAAAATCACCGAGAAAATCAGCAATACGAAATCTGCTAACATGGTTGGATTACTTCTGGCTGCCTGGTGGATGATGCCCTGGTTAAGTGTACGTAATCTGGTTGAAATTGTTTGTATCCCGTTCTTAATCTGGAGTGTCTGGATTGTACTTCAAAAATACAATCATCCTAAACCCTTAAGATGGTTCTTTTTAGCGGGTATACTCCTTGGGGTCGCTTTTTCAATTCGTTACCAGACTATCTTTTTTGCAGGAGGTCTTGGCTTAGCGGTACTCTTTGATAAAAAATGGAAAGAGATGTTTGCAATGGCTTTTGGGTGCCTGATCTCGATCACAGTGGTGCAATGCGTACCCGATATGATCATGTGGGGTTATCCTTTTGCCGAATTGAAACAATACATCAATTACAACATTATACATCGCTACGATTATTTTACAGGATCATTCTTTAAATATTTCGGATTTCTGCTGGGTGTATTCATTGTTCCCCTGGGGTTATATGTCTTTTTTGGTTTTTTCAGGGGATGGAAAAAATATTTAATCGTATTCCTTCCAACCTTTGTGTTCCTTTTATTCCATTCTATTTTTCCAAACAAACAGGAACGCTTTATTTATTCGATTATCCCTTTCCTTTTCATAGTGGGTATTGCAGGTTGGAATGATTTTGTGGAGCAATCTAAATACTGGATCAGACGGCCTAAATTCTACAACTTTACCTGGACTTTCTTTTGGGTCCTTAACACGCTTATTCTGATTGTTTGGACAACGAGTTACTCCAAGAAGGCGCGTGTTGAGTCCATGATTTATCTATCGGCATATCCCAACATTCACAACTTGCTCCTCGAAGATGCCTTTTTCCAGGATACCCGTATGGCCCCGTTGTTTTATCTCGGACAGTGGCCAACAGTTCGGCAGTATACAATGAGCCCGGATTATTCACCCATCGCCAAGGTCTATAAAAATACTACAGCAAAAGATCTCCCCGACTTTGTGCTCTTTTTTACAACAAAAGAAATTGAACGAAGAGTGGATAGTGTGAAAAAGATTGTTCCCCATCTTGTCTATGAAGCGACCTTTGAACCCGGCTTTGTTGATAAGGTCTTGTTTCGAATGAACAAGTTCAACAAGAATGAGACCATTGTAGTTTACCGCAATGCAGACTTGGTTCCGGTGAAGAGACCGGAATAAATAAGGTTTTAATTTTTAGGAAAGACGGGTTTTATAGTCTTCGTAACCAAATTCGCGAAGAAGTATAAAACCCTTTTTTTCGTTCCACACCCCGATTGAGGGATGTTTTACGCCATTAAAAGTATTGGTCTTCACCATGGTGTAATGAATCATGTCGTTGAATACGACCTTGTCTCCAACCTTTAACGGTTGATCAAATGACCAGTTACCCATGTAATCTCCTGCCAAACAACTATTGCCTCCCAGACGGTAAGTAGGTTTGCCGGGTATCTCATCACTGGCTCCTATTATCGAAGGTTTATAGGGCATCTCCAGACAATCGGGCATGTGGGCTGTAAACGAAACGTTGAGGATGGCAGTCTTCACATTTTTGTTGTCTACAATATCTTCGACGGTCGAAACCAGAAACCCGGTATCCCAGGCAAAAGCGCTTCCCGGTTCCAGAATGACTTGTAGATGGGGATAGCGTGACTTGAAAGCTTTAATCGTTGAAATGAGTAATTCTGTATTATACCCTTTTTGGGTCATCAGATGTCCGCCTCCGAAATTGACCCATTGAATCTGTGAAAGATATTTCCCGAACAGCTTTTCAAATGAGGCCAACACTTTCTGAAGTTCTGACGGGTCAGATTCACAGAGTGCATGAAAATGAAGTCCTTCAATCTCTGCTGGAAGAAAATCACCCAGGTTTTCAGCAAGTATTCCCAACCTTGAACCCGGTGAACAGGGATTATACAATGCAGTCGAAACCTCTGAATATTCCGGATTTACGCGGAGACCTATAGAAACAGATTTGCCTGATCCCTTTATACGCGTGTGAAAACGCTCAAACTGGCTCAGTGAATTAAATGTAATGTGACTGCTCAGTTGTATGATCTCATCAATATCATCATCCGTATAGACCGGTGCATAGGTGTGTGCCGGAGCGCCCATCTCCTCAAATGCCAGACGGGCTTCGCTCAGTGAACTGGCTGTGGCCTGTCTGAATCCATATTCATTTAAAATCGGGAATACGCCCCACATTGCAAAACCTTTAAAGGCAAGTATGATTTCAGCGCCGCTCCGTTCTTTCACATTCCTTATCAGCGTGAGATTATTACGAAGACGGGTTTCGTCAATGACATAACAGGGGGATGGGATTTTTGAAAAGTCTATGTTCATTAGCTTTGTTGAATAGTTTTAAACTTGCTCCTCTACTTCAACAACGGGCTCAATCTTTGTCGTAATAACCTGTCGGGCGGGAATAACGATACAGCCGGCAAATAAGTCATGAAGTGCTTGTGTTTTCTCTGTAAAGACAGCCATCAGGTAGCCTGTTAGAAATGGCACAAAAGAGAGAATGCGAGCAAATGCATGCCCTGTTGCCTTTTTGAATCCGATACGTCTACCGTCCAAACCTGTTACCCTGAGGTGTAATAATAGCTTGCCGGGTGACCCTCCGAACAGTGTTTCGGTCAAGGCATAATAAAGCCAGAAACCAACCAGCTGCACAGTGAATAACGTAATGAAAGGTGTAGCTATAAATGGGGTTACGATCATTTCATTATCATCAGAGAAAAAATCCTCTATCCGCAGATTGATTGATAGCGAAACGAACAACAACCATGAGAGTAATTTGAAAACACTTCCGAGAAGGAAAACGTCTACAATAAATGCAGCCATTCTTAACATGAAATGGGCATATTTAAATACAGGTGCTTCAGGAATGGATGGTTTCGTTTGCATATGTTGAACAGGATTACAGTGTACTTACCTGCAAATTTACACTCATTTAATCAATCATCAGACACAAGGCAGGTTGATTAATCCTGAAAAGTGTTAAAAAATGTCAAACTTTAAGGACTACGCCTTAAACAGAATGCCATAAATAAAAAACGCGCACTGAAATAGTCCGCGTTTTTCATTTATAGTTTTGATGTTTTCTTTATTCAAAGTCGACAAACTTGTCAATACTATCCACAAAACGAACAGAAACTGTCGTAACTTCACTGATAAAAGCATGTTTTGCAATGATCAGGTCAGCACAACCATGTTTGCATAAGGCATCTTTCTGGATCTGATCCACGTAAGGACGATCTACAAGGATGATGCTATCCGCTTTTGTATTGATACAAGCCGGAACGTCACTTAAATTAAGATGAAGATTCCCGGTTGAGATAGTACCGGTTTTATCCACCTTGGAGAAAAGTATAACAGGAACATTGAGATCGACTGCAAGTTTTTTGAGTGCGTTTACAACGCGTTCCTGCATGAATGTTCTTTCTTCACTGTCTGTAATATGCTTTAAAAAAGTTTCCAGATAATCGATCATGATAATATCAACTTTCTGACTGCCGACGATAGAGTAGCAACGGTCAACCAGCTCATCAATTGAAAGATTCTGACTGTCATCAATCAATATCTCAGAGTTTGCAATGCTCCCAATCAATGAGTGCAAATGCTCTTTATCGCTATCTTTCAGTTTCGCCTGGCGGATTTTCTCTACCGACATGCCTGTTTCACTCTCAATAAGCCTTTGGACAAGCTTTTTGGAGGTGCGTTCGGGACTGAAGACGATTGATTTTTTCTTGCCTATAACGGCGACATTAAAAAGGAGAGATAACAGAAATGCTGTTTTTCCCATGCTTGGACGAATTCCTACGAGAGTGAATTCTGCGGGATGGAAGCCGCCGGTTAAATGATCGAGTTTTTTGAATCCGCTTGAAATGCCTGACAGGTTTTCGGCTTTTACACTTTCAAAGATCGAATTTTGTAGTGTTTGATTTACCACATCGCGGATTGTGGTAAACGCAAACACCCCTGAAGGCTCTGTTAGTTCCAATGTTTCTTTTTCCATACAACACAGATATTAGGGGATTATAGTACTTTCAAATATACAAATTATCCACCAGTAGTGAACTTGTTATCAATTATTTTTTAAAATAAATTAATAAAAAATTAAACTGCTTGATAGTGTGAATGCAAGCTTTTTGTTTATTGCGATCACTCTTGGGTATTCCATGAAATCGTATTATTTTTATATCAAAAAACAACTTTAATCGGTAGGGTTTATGAAGAATGAATATAAATTATGAGAATATATTCTATTACAAATTTAAAACTATAAATTTGTGCTACTGATTCAACCGGAAGATTTAAATTTCGAATGACATGACTGTACTGACAAATTCACATCTGGCTATTCAACTCGAAGAGAAATATGGCGCTCATAACTACCATCCTCTTCCTGTTGTCCTCTCCCGTGGCGAGGGACCTTTCCTCTGGGATACAGAAGGAAAGCAATATTACGATTTTCTGTCGGCTTACTCTGCCGTCAACCAGGGGCACTGCCATCCCAAAATTATTGCGGCAATGATTGAACAGGCACAGAAGCTCACTCTCACTTCGCGTGCTTTTTACAATGATTGTCTGGGCGTTTATGAACAGTATATCACCGGGCTTTTTGGTTACGACAAGGTGTTACCCATGAACAGTGGGGCAGAAGCTGATGAAACTGCACTTAAATTGTGTCGGAAGTGGGCTTACACCAAAAAAGGGATTCCTGAAAACATGGCAAAGATCATTGTCTGTGAAGGGAATTTCCATGGCCGCACCATTACGATCATCTCTATGTCGAGCGATCCAGATGCTTACAAGGGTTTCGGGCCTTTTACGCCCGGGTTCGTGTCGATTCCTTACAATGATCTGGATGCGCTCTCACAAGCCTTAAAAGATCTCAATGTGGCAGGATTTCTGGTCGAACCTATACAAGGGGAAGCCGGTGTCTTCGTTCCTGATGATGGTTATCTGTCTAAAGCTTACGCGATGTGTAAAGAGAAAAATGTTCTCTTTATTGCCGATGAAGTACAGACCGGAATAGGCAGGACCGGCAGACTACTGGCCTGTGATCACGAAAATGTTCATCCTGATATTCTGATTCTTGGAAAGGCACTTTCCGGGGGCGTTTTACCGGTATCGGCTGTTTTGGCAGATGATGACATCATGTTGTGTATCAAGCCGGGTGAACATGGCTCTACATTTGGAGGTAACCCACTTGCATGCAGGGTAGCTGTTGCTGCACTTAAAGTAGTAGAAGATGAAAAGTTGGCTGAAAAGGCTGAGCGATTAGGGAAAATTTTCCGTGATGAACTCAGAAAGATCGACTCTCCGATGATTGAATTGGTTAGAGGGAAAGGACTTTTAAATGCCATCATTATCCGGCCTACAAATGGAAAAGAGGCCTGGGATGTCTGCCTGAAGATGAAAGAAAACGGGATATTGGCTAAGCCAACTCACCAACATATCATTCGTTTTGCACCACCACTGGTCATCACCGAAACCCAGTTGCGCGATGCAATTGAAAGAATTAAGAATTCAATTCTGACATTTAGTTAAAATAAAAGGCCGTGCAGATTTAAAAAAGCCGTGCAGATTTAAAAAAAAGAGCTGGTGCAGATTTAAAATCTGCACCAGCTCTTTTTTTTATAACTTATTTAATGGCTTTGGCGTAAAGATCTTCCACCACTTTCCAGTTAATCACATTCCAGAACGCAGCTACATAATCTGCCCGTCTGTTCTGATACTTCAGATAGTAAGCATGTTCCCAAACATCAATTAATAAAATGGGTGTTCCTTTAACTTCAGCGTTTCCCATAAGTGGATTGTCCTGATTTGCAGTAGTAACAATGGCAAGGCTTTTATCACTTTTCACAATCAGCCAGGCCCACCCACTGCCAAATCGACCCATCGCGGCATCGGTAAATGCTTTCTTGAAGTTTTCAAAACCTCCAAATGACATTCCGATTTTATCCGACAAATCTCCACCTGGTATACCACCACTATTAGGTGCCATAATTTCAAAGTAGAGAGCATGATTATAAAATCCACCTGCATTATTCTTAACAGGAGCGGGAGCAGAACTAATATTTGCAAATACTTCTTTAATAGATTGATTTTCATAAGGTGTACCGGCAACTGCTTTCATGAAGTTGTCATAATAAGCCCGAAAATGTTTCGAGTAGTGAATCCTCATCGTCACAGAGTCGATGTTTGGTTCAAGTGCCATGTATGAATAGGCAAGTTTTGGAAATGTAGATTTCCCTGAAGGTGTTGATAAAATCTGCAATGTGGTTTGCGCATTTAGCGCTATCCCTGACAAAAGCAGAACAAAAGTAATAATAGATCTACGCATCATGTTATGGTTGGTTTTAAAAGGGCCGGTGTTCACACTACCGGCCCCATGGTTAATGTTAAAGGTTATTCAATTGCTTTTAAATAGCCGGAGGATACACGATCCCAGTTTACTATATTCCAGAATGCTTTGATGTAATCCGGACGGCGATTTTGATATTTAAGATAATATGCATGTTCCCAGACATCAAGTGCCAGTATGGGGAAGCCTCTCACATCGGCTACATCCATTAACGGGTTGTCTTGATTCGGTGTGGAAGTAACGGCAAGCGAGCCGTCGTGACGGACGATGAGCCAGGCCCAGCCGCTTCCGAATCGGTTAGTGGCTGCCTCGGCAAACTGCGTTTGAAAATCCTCGAATGAACCAAATGTAAAGTTGATAGCATCTGCTAATTTACCCGTTGGGTAACCCCCACAATCGGGGCCGATGACTTTCCAAAAGAATTTGTGGTTGTAAAAACCACCAGCATTGTTACGGATTGTAATAGATAACTCACTGACCATATCAAAGATATGAAGCAGGCACATATTTTCAAATTCAGTTCCTTTGATAGCCGCGTAAAATTTATCAAAATATGCACGATGATGCTTTGTGTAATGTGTTTCCATCGTCTGTGCATCTATGAATGGTTCCAGCGCGTCATAGGTATATTGCAAAGCTGGGAATTCCCATGCTTTTTTCTCACACTGTTTTATCATGACATCAGTATTAATTATGAAAGACAATTAGATTTAATTTAAACAACGATTAATTACATCGATTGTTTATCGTTGCGCTCAGTTTTGCTGATAATAAGGGTTATTACCAACGATCAATCATCATCTATAGTTTAATTCGAAAAAATCAACGGATAATCCTTGTTTTAAGATTAACAACCATTCCCATTTTACTCAAAGTTCAGTTTAGGATTTCCGTCTGGTTATTCTCTTCTTAGCGGTATCTTTCCCGTATCTTAGCCGTATTTAGGCCGTATTTTTCCCGTATAATTAGATACGGGTAAGTTACGGGAAAGATACCGGAATCAATCCGGAAAGATACCCGTAAGAAGAGACTGATTCAAAAGGTAACCTTAAATTTCAAGACAAGGGTATGCCAACTATTGGAAATAGGCGAAAGGATGTTTTATCGGGGGGCGAAGAAGACTAATCAGAACTTAGCGATTAATTTGAAGTTTACCTGACGAGGGGTCAGGTAGTTTGGGATGGCGTATTGCCGGTTACCGATATCGTTGATCCAGACATAGGAAATAGTATTGCTGATCTGGAAGAGGTTGAAAATTTCGGCCGAGACCCAAAGAGACTTGATGAATTTAAACCCACCCTTGGGCCGGTAGGTTGCATCTTCGCCGATGATTTGTTTTGAAAAACCGATATCAACCCTGCGATAAGGAGGGATTCTGAGCGTCTGCAGGTATTTGGGCGAATTAGGAGGGCCAAAAGGCAAGCGGCTGCCGTAGAAGAGGCTTAAATGCACTTTGTAGGTCGGATTGTTGGGGAGGTAGTCCTGGAAGAAGAGGCTGAAGTTGACACGTTGGTCTGTTGGCCTTGGGATATATCCCGGTTCAATTTTAACACTGTCGACGACAATATTATTGGTGGTATAACCCGGAATAATCACTTCGCCACTGCTGTTCATTCGTTTGTAATAATAATCACCTTTAATATCTTCAGCTGTTTTCATGATAGAGAGACTGGCCCAGGACTCGAGTCCCGGCACAAAATCACCATTGATTTTAAAGTCAATCCCCCCGGCATAACCTTTTGCTGTCTGATCGCTGAGATAGCGTATGCGTACATTGTCAATTTCATAGGGGATCAAATCATTCAGGAACTTGTAATAAGCTTCTGCAGTCAATTTAAAGGGCCTGTCCCACATTTTGAATTGCCAATCGACGCCCGTTAAAAGATCGATGGACTTTTGAGCAGGTGTGTTCAGGTGCAGTTGTCCTTGCAGGTCAAGCAACTCCTTGTAGAATGGGGGTTGTTGATACAGGCCGCCTGAAAGCCGGAAGGTAACATCGTTTTTCCAATCAGGCTTATAGTTGAAGATGGCTCTGGGGCTGAACAACCATTCTTTATTTATATCCCAGTACGAACTTCGGATGCCGGCATTGATCCAGATTTTCACACTGTCGGTTCTCAGGAAAAAAGAATTCTGGATAAAGCCATTGTACCGGTTCGAAGTAAGTTGATGGCTTGCCTTTAAAGAAGAGGAAAGCGTAAAATCGGGGTTCTGCGGTATGTCTCCCGGTTTCTGGGGAGGATTTGGCAACAAATAACCGGCAGAGTCAATCATTGTCCATTCATTCATACGGTCATCAATTGCTTCGTGTTGATACTTGATGCCCCATTGGAACTGATAGCGGGGTTTTGAGATAGAACCGCGATGTTCGATGTTGAAAACATCTGCCGTGAGATGATCCCTTGAGTGATTCAGGAAACTACCAACACCCTTGGTTGAAAGGACATCCCCAAAGTTAGGTTTACTCAGGTCGGTTTCTATCTGCCCAATCCAGTATTGACCGAGGATATCATAAGACTCACTTTCAACCGACCGGAAATAGGAGCCAGTCAATTTCAGACTGATATCTTTGTCCGGGTGCAGGTTAAAACTCAACGCAGCAGTTCCATTATTATACGTATCTACTTCCTGTCCATCAAAATATACCTGTAGACGCAGCGCTTCATTGATTGTACCGAATGAAGTCTCGCGGTCCTGAGGAATCAAACGGTAAATATTTTGCGCATAATTGCCCAGGAAAGAGACTTCAAATTTTGGTGAAAAAGTATAGGTGAACAGTGCCTGGATGTCGGTAAATGAAGGATTGTATTCCCCTTTTGTATCCATGCTTTTAAGCAAGTACTGGTTTGATTTCTGACGAATCCCGGTAAGCCACGTGAATTTATTGTCACGGCTTGCCCCTTCAAGATGGATGGATTCTCCAAGTAAGCTCATCATCACAGAACCTTCAAATGTAGTTGGCCGGCGATAATGGATATCTAATACCGAAGACATTTTATCTCCATATTTGGCTTCGAAACCACCAGCAGAGAAGCTAATAGAAGAAATCAGATCGCTGTTCAGAAAGCTGAGCCCTTCCTGTTGTCCGGAGCGAACCAGGAAAGGGCGGAATATTTCGATATCATTGACGTAAACCAGATTTTCATCGTAGTTACCACCCCTTACGGTGTATTGAGAGCTGAGCTCATTATTGGATGAGACACCGGGTTGTGATTTGATGAGCGCTTCTACATTGCCTGACACGCTGGGGATGACGGCTGCAGATTTTGGGTCAATGTGTGTCACGTTCAGTGTCCGGTCTAACCGTTCATTGATGACAACCGTGGAAAGTTGTGTCGCCAGAACCTGTAAACGAAGATCTAATTTTACACGTTCGTTTGGTTTTACAGCAGTGTGAGTGGTTAGCGGGGTGTAACCAAGCATTGAAATAGAAAGAGTAAGAGGGGTGTTAGACAATACCTGCAATTGGTAACTTCCATCGTCTTTACTAACTGCTGTTAATATAGTCCCTTTTCCACTTCCGGTTTCACTAACCTGGATTTTTACCGGGGAAAGTGGTTTTCCATCTGCACCGGTGATCTGTCCATAGACAACACCCTTGATTATTGTTTGTGCATGGGACTGCATTAAAGTTCCCGACACAAAAATAAGCAGGGCAATAAATCGTAGTAATATATTAATCGGGAGAGACTTCAAACGTTGATGATTTATATTAGCGAAATTAATACAATTTTCCAAAAAATCACCATTGAATAGAAATGAAAAAAGCCCCAAAATGGGGCACTTATCATAAAAAAGAATGATCGTCACCGGTATATCCGAAGACGATCATTCATTCTTAAATAAATAGTTTATTTAAGAAATCCCTTTATTTTGGCTTCTTTCAAACATGCTGAGATCCCATTCTTGTTGATGGTTCTGATAGCTGATGTTGAAACCTTCATCACGATCCATGCATCTTCTTCGGGAACGTAGAATTTCTTTGTCTGCAAGTTAGGATAGAACTTTCTCTTAGACTTGATATTGGAGTGAGAAACATTGTTTCCGACCATTAATTTTTTTCCTGTGATCTGGCAAATTCGTGACATGGTTCTTATATTTTTTGCTTAGTCTTATACATTCCGAAACGGGAGTGCAAAATTCGTAAATATTTCATTAGAATCCAACGATTTTTAAACATTTTTGCTTAATTCTTTCCTAAGCATGTTTAAAACGTTGGCTGTAGCCATTTGGATGGTGCGTAAACGGTTGGAACCGAGGTGTAATAGTTTGGCTTCTGTTCCAGAGGGAGAGGCTACTGCAATCCAAACTGTCCCAACAGGTTTCTCTAAAGTGCCCCCATCGGGGCCAGCAACTCCCGAAGTAGCTAGGGCATAATCGGTGCCCAGTTTCTTGCGGGCTCCTTCCGCCATTGCAATGACCACCTCACGGCTAACCGCACCAAAGGACTCCAAAAGTGCATCCGTTATGCCAAGCTGAGCTTTTTTGATCTTGTTATGGTAGGCAATGATCGATCCATGGTAATAATCAGAACTACCTGCTATCGAAGTAATCAGATGGGCAACATAGCCTCCGGTGCAGCTTTCTGCCGTTGACAGGCTTGCGTTTTTCCCTTTCAGTAACCGGCCAATAATGATTTCCAGTTTGTCATCATCATAACCATAAATCAGTTCACCAATTAATGGAATTAATTTTTTAGCCTCAGCATCAACCTGATTTTTCACGGTTTCTTGATCTACACCAGTGCCAGTAAGTCGCAGCCTCACCATCCCGGGTTGCGGTAGGTATGCCAGACGGATATTTCCAGGTAGCGCCTTTTCCCACTCTTCAATGCGTGTGGCTACCATCGACTCTCCCATTCCCTGGGTGAGGACTGTTTTGTGATAGATCGCCTGACTGGTGAATCGTTTAGTAAGTTCAGGCAGGATATAATCGGTCATGATTCCCTTCATCTCAAAAGGCACTCCGGGCATCGAAACATAAATTCTTTCATCTTTTTCGAACCACATGCCCGGTGCCGTTCCATTGTGGTTGGGCATAACGGTTGCAGCGGCAGGTACTTCAGCTTGTTTCCGGTTTACGCCCGTAACCGGCATTCCTCTTGAAGCAAACATGCGTTCTACTTCTTGCAGAACCTCGGGATGAAATACCAGGGGGCTGTTAAAATATTCGCACAACGTGGGCTTGGTGATGTCGTCGCTTGTTGGACCCAGACCACCTGTAATCAGAATGATGTCGGCCCGGCTGGCGGCCAGTTCAAGCGCTTTCAAAATATCTTCCCGCAGATCGGAGATACTTGTAATCTGCACAACCCTTAAACCGATCAGGTTGAGCTGTTCACCCATCCATGCTGAATTTGTATCGATCACCTGACCAATCAAAAGCTCATCACCGATTGTAATAATTTCTACCCGCATTTCTGTTACTTTTATAATCAAAATGAAAATGGTATATTTGCGATAAACCTTGAAGAACAATTAAAGTTCGTCGCTACAAAATTACTTAAACTAATTCTACAGATCAATGAAAAGAATAGCCCCTTCAGAACTTATAATCAATCCCGATGGAAGCATTTACCATTTACACCTGCAACCTGAGCAACTAGCTGACACTGTATTGGTTGTCGGTGATCCGGGTCGCGTGCCCGAAGTTTCTAAACATTTTGACCGTATCGATCATAAGGTCTCAAACCGCGAGATGGTTACGCATACGGGCTGGATTGGCAAGAAACATCTCACGGTGCTTTCATCAGGGATGGGAACAGATAACATGGATATTGTCCTGAATGAACTCGATGCTCTAGTCAATATAGATCTAAAAGAACGTACGGTCAATAACTTGCACAAACAACTTTCCATCATCAGGATTGGTACTTCTGGTGGGCTTCAACCCGATATCCCGACAGACGGACTTATTGCTTCGACACATGGTATTGGTTTGGATGGACTGCTTTATTTCTATGAAAAATACGCAGATGCGATTGATCAGGAAATGACCGATGCATTTATCAAACATACAAACTGGCCTGATAATTTACCACAGCCTTATGCAGTAACCGCCTCACCAAAACTTTTGAATCTGATCGGCGATGGTATATACAAGGCCATGACCTGTACTTCGCCAGGTTTCTATGCTCCACAGGGGAGGGAATTGAGATTGACTCCCAGGTTGGCCAACATTGGTGAAATGATGACCACTTTCAGATACAATGAAAGGAGAATCGGAAACTTCGAGATGGAAACTTCTGCTTTATATGGTTTAGGGACTTTGCTGGGTCATCAGACTTTAACTGTTTGTACCATTGTTGCTAACCGTTGTACGAAAGAGTTTTCACAGAACTACAAGATTGCAATTGAGCGATTAATCAAACATGTCCTGGGTAAAGTTTGTCTTCAATAACTAATTGTAATTCCTGATTGTAGTCGATGTGGGCCTGATAAGTAATTAACAATAATGCGTAAGTCATTGATTATAAGAATAATGTTATGTTGATAGTTTAATCTTTAAACTTACTTTAACTTTGGGTCTTTTGGTTATCTTTAGAAATAATCATAAAAAACTATTATGACTAAAGCGATCAACAAAAATCTTGTTAACTTAATAGAACTGATTGATGAAGAGCAAGCAACTCTTTTTGTAACAATCAGTGAAAACATCCTTTCTTATGGCATCACCGCCATTCCATATCTGGAGAGTGCCCGGGATAAATCAATGGATGAAATAGTTCATGAACGCGTCAGGAAACTGATTAGTAAAATCAGAATACAAAGTTTATATAGCGAGTTGCACAACTGGGCAACACTGGATGCCAGTGATCTTTTGAAAGGTTACTTCATTATTAGTAAGTACCTGTTTCCTGATTTAGATGAAGAACGGGTAATGGCAAAAGTAGAAGTCCTGAAAAAGGAAGTCTGGCTTGAACTTAAAAAGGAGATGACCCCCTTTGAAGCTGTAAAAGTGGTCAGCAAAGTGTTTTATGAAGTGAAGAAGTTTAAACTTGTCTCTGACGGTAGTTCGATGCCGGATTGTTTATGTCTGAACGCCTTGTTAAACAGTAATAAAGCACACCCATTAACCCATTCATTACTCTTTGCCGGGATAGCACAACGTCTTGGAATCCCGGTTTACGGAGTACAACTGCCTGAGTCAATTTATCTATCCTATGTTTATTCAAATAATCCCGGCGATCTGGATTATAAATCGGATGTTAAATTTTATCTGAATCCTTTTGCAGTAGGGATGTTTCTATCGCCTGTTCAACATAAGCAGATGCTCGAAAAGGGACATCCTGATAATGTAGAACTATTTAACGGTGCTTGCACGAATCAAAATTTTATAGGGCAACTCATAACAACGATGTATCAATACTTTATTCTGAGTAATAAGACAGAAAAAAGAGAAGACATGTTATTGTTATTAGGCGCACTTTTTAAAAGTTGATTACCTGTAATATGCAGTCAGAAAAGTTTCAATATTCTTTTTTACCCGGCTGATTACGTTGGATGTGTCGGCTTTTACAAAAGGTTGTCCGGTGATCTGCTCATATAATTCGATGTAACGTTCTGAAACCGAAATCACATATTCTTCTGTCATTTCAGGTACTACCTGACCTTCATGACCCTGGAATCCATTTGCCATGAGCCATTCGCGGACAAATTCCTTTGAAAGCTGTTTCTGGGTCTCTCCTTTGTCTTGACGCTCTTCATAGCCTTCCTTATAGAAATAACGTGAAGAATCGGGGGTGTGGATCTCATCGATGAGGTAAATGTCACCCTCGCCTGTGCCAAATTCATATTTGGTATCAACCAGGATCAATCCCATTGAAGCAGCTATCTCGGTACCACGCTGGTAAAGTTTTTGTGTCAGGTCTTCAAGACGGGTGTAGTCTTCTTCTGAAACCAGACCCAGTTTGATGATATCTTCGCGTGATATATCTTCGTCATGACCTACGGCAGCCTTTGTGGTAGGTGTGATGATCGGAGCAGGGAATTTATCATTCTCCTTCATGCCATCGGGCATTGCAACACCACAAATCGACCGTTTACCGGCTTTGTATTCGCGCCAAGCATGACCTGAAAGATAACCACGGATTACCATTTCGACCTTGAACGGTTCACATAGGCGACCAATTGTAACCATTGGGTCGGGAACTGCAATTTTCCAATTGGGGACGATATCTTCAGTGTCGTCTAAAAACTTGGCGGCTATCTGGTTTAAAACCTGTCCTTTGTAAGGAATTCCTTCAGGAAGAATCACGTCAAAAGCGGAGATGCGATCAGATGCTACCATTACAAGCAATTCATCTTTAATGTTATACACATCGCGTACCTTACCTTTATAGACACTCTTTTGGTCCTTGAACTGGAAATCTGTTCTGACAATTGCGTTTTTCATCCTTTTATGGTTTTGTGATTTATTCGTTTCTATTCTTCAGTCTCTCGTAATTATTGATCTCGATGTCGCGGTCGTAAGCATTGATGATGAGTGCAACCAGTTTATGCCGCACTACATCAGAAGCATCGAGCTGAACAAAAGCTATGCCTTCGATATCTTTCAGAATCTGGCTTGAATGAATCAGTCCTGATTTCTGGTTACGGGGTAAGTCGATTTGTGTCACGTCACCGGTCACCATGAATTTGGATGTCTTACCCATGCGGGTGAGGAACATCTTGATCTGGTTGGCCGTTGTGTTTTGGGCCTCATCCAGAATAACGAAAGCATGATCGAGTGTCCGGCCACGCATGAAAGCCAATGGGGCAATCTCGATGGTGCCGTCTTCAAGATAAGTGATCAGTTTTTGTGGAGGTAACATATCTCTGAGTGCATCGTAGAGAGGCTGAAGATAGGGATCCAGTTTCTCTTTCAGGTCTCCGGGCAGGAAGCCAAGGCTTTCACCGGCCTCGACAGCAGGACGGGTGAGGACGATGCGACGGACTTCTTTGTTTTTTAATGCTCTTACAGCTAAAGCTACTGCAGTATAGGTCTTACCGGTTCCGGCAGGTCCGATTGCAAATACAATGTCATTATCTTTAAAAGCATCTACTATTTTCTGTTGATTTGCTGTTTTAGCTTTGATGGTCATGCCACCTCTGCCATGTACCAATACATCGTTATCCAGTTTGCGGATCGGCTGGTTATCGTCATCCAATTCCATAATCTGTTTGATATCGATATCAGATATTTTTCCAAAGTGTTCGAAATGAGCAAGAAGCAAATGAAATCGTTTTTCAAAGTTCTCTACAGCCACTATTTCGCCCGAGATCTTTAGCATGTCACCTCTTGCGACAATCTTTAATTGAGGAAAACAATCTTTTATTTCATTCAGATGTCGATCATTGACCCCAAACAAGTCAATAATGCTGTATGTTTCCAGATTGATGATCTTTTCCAGCATGCAATTCGATTCAATTAATAAAATATTCAAATATATTTTAGAGGCTCGCATGGCGGGCGCTCTAATTCAAAAATAAACAAATTTAGATCAATGTTTCTTTAACTTTTTTGATTGAATTTCTTTACTTTTGGTCATGCAAAGTTAGTTCAAAATCATATTGTTTTTTAAAGAAGCTAATCCGAAATATTACTATGCCGATAATTACATTAACAAGCGATTGGGGATATCGTGATCCATACCTGGGCGCAGTTAAGGGGACCTTGTTAAGACAAATCCCCGGTATAGTTATTGTCGATATCTCGCATGATATTCCAAAATATAATATCCGTCAGGCTGCATTTATTATCCGGAATTATTACAATGACTTTCCGTTAGGGACTATTCATCTCATCGGTGTTTTGACGGAAGAGAGTGAAGATCATCCACATGTGGTCATACTATACAAAGGACACTATTTTATCGGCGCAGATACAGGCGTGTTTTCGATGATCTTTGATGAGGAACCTCAGGAAATCGTCATGCTGGATGTCTATCTGGATTCAAATTACCAGACTTTTTCATCCCGTGACCGGTTTGTGAAGGCTGCAGCGCATATTGCGGAAGGTAAGCCACTGGCCGCACTTGGATACCCCCGTGAAAAGCTGACACAACGCATGTTGTTACAGCCTGTCGTAAATGGCAGTACTATCCGTGGAAATGTGATTTACATAGATTCTTATGGAAACCTGATTTGCAATATCAGTGAAAAATTATTCAGGGAGTTGGGCAACAAGCGTAAGTTTAATTTGAGCTTCAGGGGACATAAGGCGACGCCTTTTAAAGAATATCGTGCCTATGGCGATGTACCCGAGGGAGAAATAGTCGTGCTGTTCGGTACACATGGGTTGCTCGAGATTGCAATCAACCGTGGTAAGGCCAATAACATGCTGGGTCTGGAGATGGATTCAACGATTGTGATTAATTTCCTGGATTAGTTTTTTTCTTTTCTTACTGAATTCTTCTTTTTGAGATGATCTCTTACTTCAATGAATTGTCTTTCCCTTCAAACCTACAATTCACTACTTTTGTATTCTTCGAAACACGACATTATGTTTGCACTTTTCAAAAAAGAAATCGGGAGTTTTCTGAATACGCTGACCGGATTTATCGTGTTGGCAGTGTTCATTTTAGCCAATGCCCTTTTTCTCTGGGTCTTTTCGTCAGGATACAATATCATCGATAATGGCTATGCCACTGTCGATGGACTCTTTACGATTGCACCACTAACTTTTCTTTTTCTGATTCCGGCTATTACCATGCGCCTGTTTTCTGAGGAGAAGAAGAGTGGAACATTAGAACTGTTGTTGACTAAGCCGCTAACTCCTTTACAGGTGGTTTTGGGTAAATATCTTGCAGCTTTTGTTTTGGTTGTTATTGCTCTGATTCCAACTAAAGTTTGGGTTATTTCTGTTTATCTGATGGGACTACCTGTTGGAAATATTGATATGGGTGGCACCATAGGATCCTACATCGGGTTATTATTTTTAGGGGGTCTGTTTGTAGCCATCGGGCTTTGGGCTTCTTCTATAACCGATAACCAGGCTGCTGCTTTTCTGATTGCTGTCTTTATGTGTGGATTTCTCTATATGGGCTTTGATTTCATTGCTCCTTTTTTCGGAAGCGCCACACTTTTTGTTCAGTCTTTGGGAGCCAATGCACACTACCAGTCACTTAGTCTGGGGGTGGTAGATAGTCGTGATGTCGTTTATTTCCTGGGATGTATCATTCTTTTTGTATTCCTGACACGACTATCACTCGAAAGCAGAAAATGGTAAGGGTCAAAACTTCAAACCTATATTCAGTCGATTATGTCTTCAGATAGTAAGAAACAAAATATCAAAAACATCGCGATCATCATTGCAGGTATCATTGTGTTTTCTATCGTTTCATCATGGATCTTTTTTAGAATCGACTTGACTGCGGAAAAAAGACATTCGATTTCTCCCGTTACAAAGTCGTTGCTTTCTGAAATCAAAGAACCTTTGCATATCACAGTTTATCTCAAGGGAGATTTCCCTCCGGGGTTTACACGTTTGAGCAATGCCACCCGTGAATTCCTTGACGTTTTTTGTGCTTATAACAGCAATGTCACCTATGAATTCGTCAATCCCAATGCCTTTACCAATCAGGCACAGCACGATACCCTCCTTGCACGGCTGGTGCGAAAAGGATTGAATCCTACTTCGCTCAATGTCAACAAAGACGGAAGAACCGAACAACAACTGATTTTTCCTTCAGCTCTTGTCACTTACGGTGACCGGGAGGTCGCCGTTGATTTGTTGAAATCACAGATTGGCGTTTCTCCTGAAGAGGTATTGAACAATTCAATAGAGGCTTTAGAGTTTAATATGGACCTTGCATTGCGCAAGTTAACCCTCGGCCGGAAACCTGCTATTGCCTTTCTTGAGGGGCAACGTGAGGCAGATTTAATCAAGGTAGCCGATGCGGTTCGTTCTTTGCGTGACTATTATGCTGTTTACAAGGTTCATCCGGATGGGAATCCTGAAAGTTTTTTCCTGATCAAAACAGACCCTAAAACCGGGAAACAATTGATTGAACCGAAGTTTCGTGCTTTGATTGTTGCCAAACCTGATTCACTTTTCAGTGAGGCGGATAAGTTTATCATTGATCAGTATATCATGTATGGCGGTAAGGTCTTATGGTTTGTCGATCCTGTTTCTGCTTCGATGGATAGTATTCAAAAAAGAAGAAAGACAATGGCTATTGCACGCGACCTGAATCTGGATGACGAGTTGTTTCGTTATGGCGTCAGGCTCAATCCAAATCTTATCATGGATATGAATGCATTGTCCATTCCGGTCGTAACCGGCCAGATGGGAGGACAGCCACAGCAAACCATGTTGCCATGGTACTTTTCCCCATTGCTCATGCCCGGTCAAAATCATTCTATTATAAAGAATATCAACGCGATCAAGACAGAATTTATCAGCAGTATCGATACTGTAAAGGCTGAAGGTGTGCAGAAAACAGTTCTGCTGTCAACTACAAAATTTTCGCGGTTAGTGAGTGTACCTGCTGAAATTTCTTTGGACATGCTGGAGGTACAACCAGATGCTACAGTTTTTAATAAGCCACCCCAAATGGTAGCAGTCCTGCTTGAAGGACAATTTACATCATTATACCGGAATCGAATTCCCCCGGTGCTCAAGGATGGTGCCAAATTCACGCCTCTCGATAAGAGCCGTATGACGGGGATGTTGGTTGTGTCAGATGGGGATGTGATTATAAACCAGTTACAGACTTCTAACGGACGTCCTTTTCCATTGCCTTTGGGTTATGACCGTTATTCCAACCAGTTGTTCGGGAACAGTGATTTGTTATTGAATACCGTCAATTATCTATGCGATGATGCCGGGTTAGTGACTTTGCGGACCCGTGAAGTAAAGCTTCGTTTACTGGATAGGGAAAATATTAAAAGTCATCAGCTTACTATTCAGATAATGAATGTTTTATTACCGATTGTAATCATAATAATTTTAGGGTTACTTTTGTTTTGGCTTCGTCGTCGTAAATACTCAACTATCAAAAATTAAGCATGAACAGAGAAATCAGAAGACAGGAGCGGGTTTTGAATCCGAAGGAGATGCTTATATAGAAAGATCTGTCTAGAAAACGAATGTATTAAAGCTGACCATTCACCGTATAACCGGAAAAGGGAGACTACAGTAAAAGGCAGTCATATTTTTCCTTTCAAAGACATCAAAATCGTAATCTTCGACCTGTCATTTTTCATGACATTTGATACCCGACCACTTTTGGTTATTTAAGCACCCTGATTTTAATGTTTTTGTATGATACAGCATCACCATGATCCTGTAAAAGAATATGACCCTTTTTGGCTTCACCGAATCCTTCGAAATCCTTGAATTTACTACAATAAACCAAAGCCCTGAACATCTGACCGGTACGTTCGTATTCAACAACTTTCATACCATTCAGCCAATGTTCTACTTGACTACCCTTTACAATAATTCTTGCCTGATTCCATTCTCCAACCGGGTTTACCTTTTTGTTTGGTGCGGCAGCGATCATGTCATACAATGACCCGCAAGTCCTGTTTCCCCTGACACCTAATTTGGCATCCGGATGAACGGCATCATCCAAAACCTGAAATTCAAGTCCTACTGAAGGATCAGTTGGTGTATAAGTTTCGGTAACGAAGTATTTGATCCCACTGTTGGCACCTTTAGTAATTTTAAAATCTGCTACAAGTTCAAAGTTTGAATATTCATCTACTGTGACAATATCACCACCCGACACACCGTCTCTTGCGTTGGCGGGTGCAATTGTTAAAGTATTGTTTTCTATTTTCCACCCCTTGGCAGGAAAAGTAGTTCTGCCGGCACTTCTCCAACCGTTTGTGGTTTGACCATCCCAAAGTAACTTCCATCCCAGGCTTTTTTCAACTGCCGTAAGTTTGTTCGGAGTTGTTGTATTAGTCACCTTGTTTTTTACTTGTGAAAAACCCAGAAGCGTAGAAAACAGAAAAATAGTACAGAAAAATAATGATTTCATCTTTGTTGTTTTTTGAAGACCCTAAATATATGAAAAAAGCCCCATTAAGTATGGAGCTTTTTTCAATGAAATATGAAATTGTCTGTTAGAGGCTTTTTACTTCGGCTACTAATTTTTGTAAAGTAGCTTTGGCGTCACCAAACAACATACGCGTTTTATCATTATAGAACAGGTGATTTTCAATGGCTGCGTAGCCTTTTCCCATTCCACGTTTCATAACAATGATGTTCTTCGCTTCATAAGCCTTGATGATAGGCATACCATAAATCGGGCTTCCGGGATCATCTTCAGCAGCAGGATTCACAACATCGTTAGCTCCAATGATGATAACCACATCGGTGTTGGGCATATCGGGATTGATTTCATCCATCTCGATCAGTTTATCATAAGGCACATCGGCTTCAGCCAAGAGTACATTCATGTGGCCCGGCATACGGCCAGCAACGGGATGGATGGCATATAACACTTCGACACCTTTATCTTCGAGTAGTTTGTCGAGGTCATGGCAGAGGTGCTGAGCCTGTGCAACGGCCAATCCGTAACCCGGAATGATGACTACTTTATGGGAATAACTCAGTAAAACGGCTGTATCAGAAAGATTGATTTCCCTAATGTTACCTGCTTCTTTACCAATAGACTCTGCCTGACCACCAAAGGCCCCGATAATCACGTTCATGAGCGAACGGTTCATGGCTTTGCACATCAGAACGGTCAGGATGGTACCTGCCGAGCCGACTAAGATACCCCCGGTCAACATGGCTTGGTTGTTATATAGGAATCCTCCCATAGCAGCAGCAACCCCTGTAAATGAGTTCAACAATGAAATCACTACCGGCATGTCGGCACCACCAATCGGCATGACAAAGAAAACGCCATACACAAGGGCCAGTGCAAAAAGAACATATAAAAATGGTTGCATGGCTTCAGCAGAGGTGCCGGTTGACATGATGAATATGATAATGCCAACCAGAACAGCCAGTAAACCCATATTCAGAAAGCGTAGCCATGAAGCACGGATATCACCGATACGTCCATCGAGCTTTCCAAAAGCAATCATACTACCTGCAAAAGAAACACTACCAATCAGAACTCCCAGTAAAATGGCAAGGACATGTCCGTTTGCCATTGCATAAGATTCGTTCTCAACGGTTACGATGTGTGGAAACTCCATCAGTGCTATCAAGGCAGCAGCGCCACCTCCCATTCCATTGAAAAGGGAGACCAACTGTGGCATGGCAGTCATTTTAACTTTTAAAGCTACTGTCCAGCCAATGACACTTCCGATTGCGATAGCAACCAGGATATAAGGAATATTCCCGATGGGTTGTCCTTCAGGATTATGATGCAGAAGTATGGTCGCAACGATTGCAAGCCCCATGCCGATAGCGGCAATGATATTCCCTTTACGGGCTTTATCAGGATGGCTGAGCATTTTTAAACCGAATACGAAAAACAGCGAGGCGATGATGTAGCTGATTTCAAGAATAGAATCGCCAATAATACTTTGTGTAGTTAGAATAATCGCGTTCATGTGCTTATTTTTTCGGTTTCTTTTTAAACATGTGTAACATTCGATCGGTAACTACAAAACCTCCTACAACATTCAGTGTACCCAGTACAACAGCAAGAAATCCAAGGATCATGGCTGAAGTGGTGGCAGCGTGTCCCATCACGATAATAGCGCCAATGATAACAACACCATGGATGGCATTGGCACCCGACATAAGGGGTGTGTGGAGTATCGCCGGTACATTTGATATGACCTCGATGCCCAGCAAGATGGAGAGGGCAACGATAAAGATCGCCTCCCGATGCAGATATATAAATTGAAGAGTTTCTTCCATGGGTTATTTATTTTGGATGATTGATTTGACACGGTCACTCATGATTTCACCGGAATGGCATACACAGGTTCCTTTTACAATATCGTCGTTAAAATCCAGTGTGAGTGCGCCTTCTTTGCTTACCAGTAATTTGGTGAAATTGATTACATTCTTGCCAAACATCTTGCTTGCATCGCTTGGAAGATCAGACGGGTAGTCTGACTTGCCAATAACTTTTACTCCATTATAGATAATGGTTTTTCCGTCCTGGGTAACTTCACAGTTACCACCCGTAGATGCGGCTAGGTCAATTACAATAGAACCAGCCCGCATATTTTCTACCGAATCCTTTTGCAATAATAAAGGTGCTTTCCTGCCCGGAATCTGTGCTGTACAGATGATTATATCCGATTTGACAGCATGGTCGTGGATGAGCTGACGTTGTTTTTCCTTGAAGTCTTCAGATTGCTCTATGGCGTAACCACCTGCAGCAGCATCTTCGCGGGCACCTTCTACTTCAATAAATTTACCACCAAGGCTCTTAACCTCTTCACGTACAGCTGAACGGACGTCAAAGACTTCCACTACAGCTCCCAGTTTACGCGATGTTGCAATGGCCTGAAGTCCTGCTACACCTGCACCCAGAATCAGGATTTTTGCAGGCTTAATGGTTCCGGCAGCACTCATAAACATCGGGAAGAAATGGGGTAACTGACTTGCAGCATCCAAAACAGCCTTATAACCCGAAACAGTAGCCATCGAAGACAAAATGTCCATAGCCTGTGCACGTGTAGTGCGAGGAATGATGTCGAGACTGAAAACAGTCTTACCCAGTTTCATTAACTTACTGACCAGTTCAGTATCCATCAATGGATTGATGACTGTGATCAATACTTGTTCTGATTTCAACTTTTCGAATTCGGCATCGGGAGCATGAATGACGAGCACGACTTCGGCCCTGTCATAAATGTCTTTACGACTGACAACTTCAGCTCCGGCAGTCCGATACTCTTCATCAGAGGCATACGCACGTTCGCCCGCACCTTGTTCAACCAGAGACTGCACTTTGAACTTTAGTAGTTCAGCAACTCCTTCCGGAAGTAGTGATACTCTATTTTCAAAATCAGGTTCCTTAAGGATTCCTAGAATCATACGGATAAATTGTTAATGTTTGATTATGTGAGAATAAACTTTCTACTTAAAGATCGCAAAGTTACAAAGATATTATTTACATGAACATTATTGAATTGTAACGGTGTAAATTCATTGGATATTGATAATTTTATTAACTTTTGTCTAACTTTACCGCGAAGTAATAGATTGAATTCAAAATGAAAATCCAAACCATATGTCAGTATTGTTCAGCCGGTTGTCATATTGAGCTGAATTTTGATGAAGCTACTGACCCAATATTAAATGGAATCACAGGTGTGGTCAACACGGATGGCTTTATTTGCAGTCGGGCGACAGAAGGTTACCGCTTTCTCAATTACCCTGACCGGATAAAAGAGCCAATGCTAAAAACCCGGATGGGTTTTCGCAGAATTAGTTTTGATGAGGCTTTTTTACTGATCGATGAACACATTAAAGAAGTCAAACCTTACAGGAATGCATTCTTTGCAGGGGCCAGACTGAGTAATGAAGAATTATATATTATACAGAAGATTGCCAGGGTCGGAGTTGGGACGAATAACCTGTCATCATTTCATTATTTGGGTAGGGGTACAGGGTACCTTCACAATACCAAATCAAATATTCCTGTTTCCGAAATTATAGATACACAGGTGATTTATATTATCGGAGACAGTCTGCCTGAAGCAAATCCTTATTTCTGGAGCAAAGTACAACAAGCCTGGCGAGAACAAAATGTAAAGATCGTTTGGGTTTCTCTAACAGGAAAGAGTCTAATAGCCGGAATTGCTGATGAAACCATAGTGGTTAGTTCGCTTTTCCCATTTCTGAAGCTGATCAACCGTAGCCTGATCGAATCCGGAAGGGCTGACAAAATGTTTACTGAAGAAATCTGTCTTGATTATACTCAATATAAAGAAAGCTTGTTGTCTGAAAGCAAGGAATTGCATTTAATAAATGCAAATATAAGTTTGGCGGTTGTTGATCATTTTGTGACCAGGCTTTTATCTTCCGGGAAAACAGCATTGATTTTTACCGAAGAAGAGCTTTCTGGGAATGCCTGTCGTGAAGTACATAACCTTGCAATGCTGACCGGTAAAATGGGCCGTATAGCGGATGGAATCATTGCCGTTAAGGAGTGTGCTAATTCTCAGGGTTTGATCGACATGGGAATTCATCCCGAATTTGGACAGGGCGGCGTAAGTATTGATGATGAAGACTTTTTAATTAAGGCTCAAACGACATGGGGTATTGAAAAACTCCCTGCAAAAGCCAAAGCTGACATTGAAGATGTTTTAAAAGCAAAGCCGGTCAACCTGTTTATATTTGGGGAGGACCCCATTGGCAATGCCATCAATGATAAGGAACAGATCGCTACTTATATTTCCAAAGCCGAATTTTCTGTCGTTCAGGATTTCTACATGACCCCAACTGCACAACTGGCTGAATTGGTGATGCCTGCAACCTATCTGTTCGAGAGTGGAGGTACATATACCAACTCACAAAAAATCATCCAACAGGTAAATGCGCAACTTCATACCGAAGTGGAGATGACCGGGTTTAAGCAACTTGTAGCAATCGCCACACGACTGGGCCTTCCTGCAATGGAAACCCCAGTTGATGCAATGCTCGAATCAGTATTGCTGTTTCCCGATGCATGTTCTCATAAACGCCCACGGTTTGTTTATTCCAACGAAGACGACAATAATCGTATCTTCCTGAATGGCGCAATTTGTAATGAATAATGCCAGAATCCAGGATTAAAAAACTTCAATTAATCTTTAATACAATTGGTCTTTAATTACCAGAATAACATTTATTCACTGAATTTTACTCCACACTTGAAACACAGTTAAGCCATACTCTATGAGTATATATAAAGTATGGCTCAAGTATGCCTCAAGTGTACCTTAACTATGCTTCAAGGGGTAGTTTTATGATGATAATCTATCTATTCTAAAGATCTCAACGTTGAAATTACCTGGCTCATCATCTCATCTGTAAAGTCAAGATGGGTGACAAAACGGATGGTTTGGGGGCTGAAGATAATAGCGAAAATATTTTTTTCTTCCAGCTTGCTGACAAACGTTGTGTCTTTCATCTTTTCGTTGAGTTTGAAGATGAGGATATTGGTCTCTGCAGGATAGACCTCATCCACGTAAGACAGTTTTTTGAGTTCCTCTCCGATCAAACGTGCACGCTGATGGTCTTCTTTCAGACGTACAACATGATTGTCGAGAGCATAAATACCGGCAGCTGCTAAAAAGCCGGACTGACGCATGCCGCCACCCATTACTTTCCGAATACGGGTTGCCTGCTTGATGAAAGGTGCAGAACCCAATAGCAGTGAGCCTACCGGAGCGCCTAGACCTTTTGACAGACAGATTGAAATGGAGTCAAATAGTTCACCGTATTGCTTTGGAGTTTCTTTAGTTTCGACGAGTGCATTGAACAAGCGGGCTCCATCCAGGTGATAACCTAAACCATTTTGCTTACAAACAGCTCCTATTTTCTTCAGTTCCTGAAAATCATAGATAGCGCCACCCCCTTTATTCATGGTGTTTTCTACACTGACCAGTCTTGTTACAGGTCGATGAATATCATCAGGATTGACGTGGGCTTCGACGTCTTCGGCAGTGATCCTGCCATGATCACCTTCGAGTAAACAAACAGAGGAGCCTGAATTAAAGGCAATTCCACCACCCTCATAATAATAGACATGCGAGAGTTTATGGCAAATGACCTCATCACCCGGGCGGGTATGGACCTTGATGGCTATCTGGTTGGTCATTGTTCCGGAAGGACAAAAGAGTGCTGCTTCGGTACCAAAGAGTGCTGCTGCCTTAGCTTCCAGCGCGTTTACTGTTGGATCGTCTTTGAATACATCGTCACCAACTTGTGCTGAAAACATTGCCTTTAACATTTCCGGAGTGGGGCGGGTTACTGTGTCACTGCGTAAATCAATCATATGAATGAGCTTTTATAAATGTGTAAATATAGTCGGTTTATTTGTTTAATGCGGCTTCCAATCTGTGCAGCCCTTCAAGGAGCATAGACTTAGGACAGCCGATATTGATGCGCATAAAACCTGTTCCATCAGTTCCGAAAGCCGTCCCGTCATTTAATCCAAGCCGTGCATCGTGAATCAGGAACCTCACGAGTTCGGGCTGTGACATTCCCAGTTCACGGAAATCGAGCCATAACAGATAAGTGCCCTCGGGTTCAATGAGTTTGATGGCAGGTAGTTTCTCTGTCAGAAATGAACGAATAATGTTGACATTACTTTCAAGATATCCAATCAACAATTTGTGCCATTCTTCGCCATGCGTGTATGCTGCCTCAGAAGCCACTGAACCAAAGAGATTCCCGGAATCGATATGAACACTTTGAATCACCTTGTCCAGTTTCTCCCGTAATACCTTATTAGAGGCAACCACATTGGAGGTGGAAAGGCCCGCAGTATTAAAGGTCTTGCTTGAAGCAATGCAAGTGATGGTGTTGTCTGAAATCGCGGGGCTGAGACTGGCTGTTGGAATATGTTTGTATGCATTGAAGACCAGGTCGCAATGAATTTCATCGGAGATCAACAGGACCTTATGTTTCAGGCAGAGTCTGCCTATTTCAAGGAGTTCATCTTTGGTCCAGACTCTTCCAACCGGGTTGTGTGGATTCGAAATAATCATCATCTTCACTTCGGGAAGTTTCTGATCGAGATCTTCGAAATCAATTTCGTAACGGTTGTTCTTTAATATTAATGGATTAAAAACAAGCTGACGGTTGTTTTTCTGAACTGCATCAAAGAAAGGAGGATATACCGGAGTCTGGATCAATACTTTGTCGCCGGTTTCTGTGAAAGCCAATGTAGCCATGTACAAAACAGGTACGACACCCGGGCTGAATGATATACAGTCACGTTCGATGGTCCACCCATGATGCGACTTCATCCAGTTGATGATCGAAGTATAATATCCTTCTGTGCGATAGGAATAACCATAAACGGGATGTGAAGCGCGTTGGATAACAGCATTGGTTATAAAATCCGGAGTTTTGAAATCCATATCGGCCACCCACATCGGGAGAACGTCAGGATTACCGAACACTTTGTCGCGAAGGTCCCATTTAACACATGCAGTGCCTTCACGGTCAATGATTTCGTCAAAAGAATAATTCATCTCTGGTCTTTCTATAGTAAATAAACTGTAACACCTAATGAGTCTACAAAGATCAATAAAAAAATACGATCTTTGATGTGAAATTTAAGCGACAATGGACAATAAACCATATTCACTCTTATCACGGCTGTTTTATTTCAGCGATTCTGATTTCACCAAGCTGATGCGACGACGGATTTATAACGTTTTGCTCATCGCGAGTGATTATGACTCTTTTATGCTCCAGATGGATGGCCGGATTGATGAACTCATTTTCAATGAGTATACCTCTCTTAATCTACGTTTCCCGCCTCAGTTTATCCATGTATCCACTGAAGAAGATGCCTTCCAGCATTTACAAACCGGTGAAATCGATCTGATCATCACCATGTTTAATCCAGGTGAATACAATGTTTTTGAACAGGCCAAAAGAATCAAGGAGAAGTATCAATCCATTCCGATTGTCGTGCTGACCCCTCTTTCCAGAGAGGTAAGCCAGCATGTTTACCAAGGCGACCTGAGCGCCATTGATTATGTTTTCAGTTGGCTGGGTAACAGTGATATCCTTTTGGCAATCATCAAGCTGATAGAAGACAGGATGAATGTTGAAAACGACGTGACGGAAGTAGGGGTACAGGTCATACTTTTGGTTGAAGACTCTATCCGGTTTTATTCGAGCTACCTTCCCAATATTTATAAAATCATTTTTAAACAATCAAAGGCTTTTCAGGGCGAGGGACTCAACGAACATCAGCAAATGCTCAGGATGAGAGGCAGGCCAAAGATCTTGCTTGCAACAAATTATGAAGAAGCAGTCATGCTTTATGACAAGTACAAGAACAACCTGCTCGGGATCATTTCAGATATCAGTTATAAACGTGGAGGTGTTCAGGATAAATTTGCAGGAATACGGTTGGTTGAACATGTTAAAGCGGAAGATGAGTTCATGCCGATACTGATGCAATCATCGTCTCGTGATCAGGAAGCCATGATGAAAGAACTGAGGGTGGGATTCATTTATAAACACTCGAAGAGCCTGTTGATTGAACTGCGCAACTTTATTATGGAGCATTTTGCTTTTGGTGACTTCGTGTTTATTGACCCTGAATCAAAGCGTGAAATAATGCGTGCTGCTGACCTGAAGACCTTGCAGGACCGGATGTTTGAAGTGCCTGCCGCTTCTTTGGAATATCATGTCTATCGAAATCATCTCTCAAAATGGTTGCGTGCAAGGGCGCTCTTTCCACTTGCCGAATTATTAAAGGATCTGCGTCCTGCTGACTTTGAAGATCTGGAAGAAATACGCCATTTTGTAGTAGATGCAATTTCCTTGTTCAGGATGAACAAGTCGCGGGGCGTTATCGCCCAGTTTAATAAAGAATCTTTTGATGAATACCTGGGTTTTTCACGCATCGGGAATGGCTCAGTAGGAGGGAAGGCCCGTGGACTTGCATTTATTGATTCATTGGTAAAGCGTAACAGGATATTGGATCGCTGGACAAATGTCATGGTGACGATACCAAGGACGGTTGTTATTTCGACCGATATCTTTGATCAGTTTATGGAGGAAAATGACCTTTATAAAAGGGCTCTTTCTGATGTAAGTGATGAAGAGATATTCCACCATTTTATTCAGGCCAGGCTACCGGTTAGCCTGATGGAAGATCTTCATGCATTTATCCGGGTAGTGAAGACTCCAATTGCAGTTCGCTCTTCAAGTCTGCTGGAGGATTCACATTATCAGCCTTTTGCAGGTGTATATGCCACTTTTATGGTTCCTTATGTGGAAAAGGAGCGAACTATGATCGAAATGCTTGGGAGTACTATTAAAAGCGTTTATGCTTCAGTTTATTACAAGGCCAGTAAGGGGTATATGGCGGCAACGATGAATGTGATCGATGAAGAAAAAATGGCTGTCGTGTTGCAGGAACTCTGCGGGACACAATTTGGCGACCGCTTCTATCCGACTTTCTCGGGTACGGCACGATCTATCAACTTTTACCCCATTGAACCCGAACGTCCCGAACAGGGTATTGCGGAGATAGCAATGGGTTTGGGAAAATATATTGTAGAGGGTGGGCGAGGTTTGCGTTTCTCTCCGAGTTATCCAAAAAAAATATTACAGCTCAGTTCTCCCGATATGGCATTGCGTGAAACACAGAAAATATTTTTCGCACTCAATCTCTCACCCGATGCTTATCATCCCAGTACCGATGACAGTGTTAACCTGATAGAACTTTCAGTTGATGATGCCGAAAAAGATGGTTCACTGACTAACATTGCTTCTACTTATGACTTTGAAAATCATGTTATCCGTGATGGTTATGGTTTAAAAGGGAAGAAGGTGCTGACATTTTCAAATGTGTTGAATCATAATATATTTCCATTGGCTGATATCTTGAAAGTTTGTCTGGAAACCGGTCAGCGTGAAATGAAGAAACCCATCGAAATTGAGTTCGCTGTAAACCTGAACCGGCCAAAAGGGAAACCAATGCTGTTTAATCTGCTTCAGATCAGGCCTATAATGGATAACAGAGAAGATGCTTTTATCAAAATAGATGATGACCCTGGCGATAAGGCTATTATTTATTCTAATGCTGCTTTAGGGAATGGAAATATTAAAGATTTATATGATTTTGTTTATGTGAAGCCTGAAAGTTTTCATGCAGCGAATAATGCGGATACAGCCGTCATTATCGGTCATTTAAATGATAGAATGCTACATGAGAGAAGGAACTATGTGCTGGTCGGACCCGGACGGTGGGGGTCATCTGATCCATGGCTGGGTATTCCGGTTAAGTGGACACAGATATCTGCTGCCAGAGTTATCGTTGAATCAGGACTTGAGAATTATCGTATCGAGCCCAGCCAGGGTACACATTTCTTTCAAAATCTGACTTCATTCAGGGTGGGCTATTTCACGATTAATCCTTTTATCAATGATGGCTTATATGATTTGGCCTATCTGAATTCATATCCGGCTGTTTACGAAGACGATACAATTAGGCATGTGCGTTTCGAACAACCACTGGTTGTGAAAATTGATGGGAAAAATAATCGTGGTGTAATATATAAAATGGGAATGGAATAAAATTTTATGTAAATTTGCATCGTCTCATTATTATTATAAAGAATAGTGAGAACGTAAAAACTTTTTAATATTAAGGCTGTTTAAGTAATTTAGAAGCATATTTAATATTGGTAAAGTCTTCCGGTAGTATGTATGATTCGTGGCGTCAAAGGAAAATTGTGGTTGGTGTAAGGGTTGACAAGTTTATCACATTTTTTCCCGATGGATTGCGGTGATGTTGGTTGGGTTCACGATCGTCTACTACCGGATTTTTTTATGTTCCGTATAAAACAGAGTAAGGTGTCTTCGACAAGTTCAGCTCCAAGATAAGTCAAACATTATCAGACTATTTCTTCCAAAGATCTTTAAATATCATCCACATTCTCTCCTCAGGGGGTAATGCCTCTATGGTCATGGGTGTTTGCTTCACCGGATGTAAAAAAGCTATTTTCCTTGCATGCAGATGAATGGATCCGTCGGGGTTTGAACGGGGATAACCATATTTCAGATCACCACGTATTGTCAGACCTATTGCGGAAAGCTGTACCCTGATCTGGTGATGACGACCTGTCATCAGGTTAACCTCAAGCAATGAATAATCTTTACTCTTTGCAAGCAGGCTATATTCCAACTCAGCTCTTAATGCGCCTTTGTGTGTTTCAGGGACGATGTATGATTTATTCTGTGTTTCATTTTTCCAGAGGTAGTCAACAAGATGACCCTTTGGCTCTGCAGGTACTCCTTTAACGATGGCCCAATACGTTTTCTGAACCTCGCGTGAACTGATCAATGTATTCATCCGGGCCAACGCCTTACTGGTCCGTGCAAAGACAACTATCCCACTTACAGGACGATCAAGACGATGGATGACACCCAGGAAGACTTCCCCGGGTTTCTTATACTTCTCCTTGACATACTCTTTTAATATTTCGCTGAGGGGCTTGTCTCCCGTTTTATCGCCCTGAACAATTTCGCCGGGAGATTTATTGACAATAATCAGATGATTATCCTCGTAAATGACCTTCATTAATATTGTTCTCTTTCATTGGGGAAATCCAGTGACTTGACATCACTGATATAAGCCTTGACGGAACCCATGATTTCTTCGCTCAGGTTATGGTAACGGCGAAGAAAACGTGGGGAAAATTCTGTTGTTATCCCAAGCATGTCGTGCAAAACCAGGACCTGACCATCGCAACCGCTACCGGCGCCAATGCCAATAATAGGAATTCGAAGCTCCTTAGCAACCTGTTCTGCAAGTTTAGCCGGTATCTTTTCGAGCACAATGCTGAAACATCCTGCATTTTGTAATAACAATGCATCTTCCATGAGTTTATCGGCTTCACGGGGATCAGTTGCACGAACAACATAAGTCCCGAATTTATTGATGGATTGTGGCGTAAGTCCAAGATGACCCATCACCGGGATTCCGGCAGAGAGTATCCGGTCACAAGATTCCAGTATTTCCCTGCCACCTTCCATTTTTACTGATTCAGCTCCTGCTTCTTTCATGATCCGGATGGAAGACTCGAGTGCAATACGTGAGTTGCCCTGGTAAGTTCCAAAAGGTAAATCAACAACAACCAGTGCACGTTGTACACCACGCACTACCCCTGAGGCATGATAGATCATTTCATTGAGGGTGATGGGCAGGGTAGAGGTATAACCGGCCATGACATTTGACGCGGAATCGCCAACCAGGATAACATCAATACCTGCACGGTCGAGTAAACGAGCCATTGAAAAATCATACGCCGTCAGCATCGCGATCTTTTCGCCCTTAACTTTCATGTCCTGTAACTTGTGAACAGTTACTTTTGGGATTCTTTGTGGACTGATTGTGCTCATAACTAATTGTAAATAAACAATACCATTTAAACTTATCTTCCGGAAACACCGGTTCAATAATAATGCAAAGCTATAACAAATTTTTTGAGTTTGAGTTTTTCATCTTCATGCTTAATGTCATGTTATTAAAATAAATAGCCGATTAGTTTGGGAAATTATGTCGTTTTGTCACTTTTAAGATTATTCATTTATTCCTTTTTATATAACGGTTGCAACGATGTTTTAATTATTAAAGTAATTAATAATCAGGTATATAAATTTAATTATTAATTATTTCTCAAAGAATTGCAAACTGACATATCCCGATGTAAAATGACAATATGTGGGAATGGCACAATCATTGAAGGAGGTGGGAAGAAAATATCCTGATTAATAACTAAAGATTAAAATATTTATAACAATGGGAAAAATCATTGGAATTGACTTGGGGACCACAAATTCATGTGTGGCAGTAATGGAAGGAAATGAACCTATCGTAATTCCGAACAGTGAAGGACGTCGCACAACCCCTTCGATTGTTGCTTTTACTGAAAACGGAGAACGTAAGGTTGGCGACCCTGCCAAGCGCCAGGCCATTACAAACCCCCATAAGACCATTTCGTCGATAAAACGTTTTATGGGTGAAACCTATGATAGGGTTGGAAAAGAAATTAAACGTGTACCTTTTGTAGTCGAAAGAGGAGAAAATAATACACCACGCGTAAAGATCGAAGATCGTTTATATAGTCCACAGGAAATCTCAGCCATTATTCTTCAAAAAATGAAGAAAACAGCTGAGGATTATTTAGGACAGACTGTTACAGAAGCAGTAATTACTGTTCCGGCCTATTTTAGTGATTCACAACGTCAGGCTACCAAAGAAGCCGGAGAAATTGCAGGGCTGATCGTTCGTCGTGTAATCAATGAACCTACCGCTGCTGCATTAGCTTATGGCCTTGACAAGATGCACAAGGATATGAAAATAGCTGTGTATGATCTTGGCGGCGGAACTTTTGATATCTCTATCCTTGAATTAGGTGAAGGAGTATTTGAAGTAAAATCTACAAATGGGGATACGCACCTTGGTGGTGACGACTTTGACCAGTGTATCATTGACTGGCTTGCTGCAGAATTTAAAAAAGACGAAGGACTCGATCTGAAACAAGATCCTATGGCATTGCAACGGTTGAAAGAAGCAGCTGAGAAGGCAAAAATTGAGTTATCAAGCTCAACATCTACCGAGATCAACCTGCCTTATATCATGCCGGTAAATGGTATTCCAAAGCATTTGGTTAAGACCTTGACCCGAGCTAAATTTGAGCAATTAACTGATTCACTGATTAAAGCAACAGTTGAACCTTGTCGCAAGGCACTCTCTGATGCAAACATGACTATTGCAGATATTGATGAAGTGCTTCTGGTTGGTGGTTCGACACGTATGCCAGCTATTCAGAAAGTTGTTGAAGAATTTTTTGGCAAAGTACCTTCAAAGGGTGTAAATCCTGACGAAGTTGTAGCCGTAGGTGCTGCAATCCAGGGTGGTGTTTTAACCGGAGAGGTTAAGGATGTATTGTTGTTAGACGTAACTCCTTTGTCGCTGGGTATCGAAACTTTGGGTGGCGTAATGACCCGATTGATCGAATCCAATACTACAATTCCTACCCGTAAGTCTGAAACATTCTCTACTGCCTCTGACAATCAAACCTCTGTTGAGATTCATATCCTGCAAGGTGAACGTCCAATGGCCAAAGACAACAAGAGCATAGGCCGTTTCCATCTTGATGGTATTCCACCTGCACAACGTGGTATTCCACAGGTTGAAGTAACCTTCGATATTGATGCAAACGGAATTTTGCATGTGTCTGCAAAAGATAAAGCAACTTCTAAAATGCAACAGATTCGTATTGAGGCTTCTTCAGGATTGAATGAGGCTGAAATCAAACGAATGAGAGATGAAGCAGCAGCCAATGCTGAATCAGACCGCATTGCAAAGGAAGAAATCGAAAAACTGAATACTGCAGATAGTATGATCTTTACCACCGAAAAGCAGTTGACAGAATATGGTGATAAGATTCCGGCTGAAAAGAAGACCATAATTACTGATGCTCTCAATCAACTGAAAGAAGCTCATACCAAGAAGGACCTGCCTGCAATTGAAACTGCAATTACTGCTTTAAATGCTGCATGGCAAGCTGCTAGTCAGGAAATGTATTCGGCTACCGAGCAACAACAACCCGGTCAGCAAAATCCAAATCCAGGTGCTGATCCAAAAGGTGGTGCCAATGATCAGGAAGTGACAGATGTTGATTTCGAAGAAGTAAAGTAATTTGACCTTAAATATAAAAGAGCTCCGGTAACCCCGGAGCTTTTTTTATGATATTTTATGAATAGCTTCTTAAAACCTGCAAATCGGTTGACTTTCGATTTGAAATGTTGTAAATTTACACTAAGGAACAAACAGATTTAATAACATATGTATTGAAATGGATAACAGACTGTTAATGTGTTACGGCCTATGAAGATATTTTTTACATTGATTTGCTTATTTTGTGCTTCAATAACGCTTGTACTGGGGCAGGGTGCTGAAGGCTTTAAGAAATTCCAGGATAAATCTACTGATTTCAGTTCCGGGAGTTTTGTTGGGGAGAATGGCATAAACTGGAATTATATTCAGTCTAAAAATGTTTCACTCCTTGATGAGGGTGGATTTGACAAAACAAAGATTGTATTAAATAACGATTCAATGGCAGAGATCTCTTCCTCTGTTATATCCGGAGGTATTGGTTTATTGAAAATAGGTTATTCCACATTTGCATACTCTCCGGTTAAACTGGATGTTTTTGTTAACAGTGTGAAAGTAGCAACTTTGAATTCACCTTCTTCTGAGAATGAAGTGACGTTCACTTCTGACAACATCCCGGTTAATATTGATAAACCATTCTATATTAGACTGAAACAATCAGATGCGACTTCCGGACCTGTCTTCATTGATAAGGTATTATGGTCTCAGTATTCATCAAAAGATTATGGTGTTCTGAGCGAAAACTATCTTCCTCCCATTACAAAAGAGACTTTGTTTACTTCAAACAAAGAAGCTATAAAACCTTCACTGTATCATGTCTATCCGAATCCGGCTAAAGAATATATCTTTATTGAAATGGCTGAAAATCACAATGTGAATTTCAAGTTATTTACTCTAGCAGGACAAATGATACTTCAGCAGCAGGTTAACGGATCGGGTCAGAAAATCAGTCTCAATAATCTGAAAGAGGGTTTATATATTTATAAGATTATTGATGACAAAGGTAAACTGACTACAGGGAAACTGATAATCAGGTAACCTCCAACCTGTATAGTTGATTTTATCTCTTTAAAATCGGTTATTTTTTCTTTTAAACCACAACCTTTGTATGGAAAAAATGTTTCTTCGTATAGCGGAGACCAACAAATATTTCCAAAATGACAAAGTACAATTCACAATCAATGTTGCCTATAATATTTTTAATTAAATTATTTCCCAAGGGAATGGTTTTGCCCTTAAATTTGTATAAAAGTTTTATAAAATGAAACACTATCTTGTTATAATCTTATTGCTTGTCTTACTCCCTTCTAAAACCATTTTTGCGCAGTATAACAAGCCGTTGCGGATTGAAATGGATGTGAAAGCAGGCGAAGAGCCTTTTAGATTAGTGCCTTGTGGTGAAAACGGGATGATCCTTTTTGCTCAGACAAACAAAAATGAAAACAAAGATAATGTGCTTTGGGCTTTTAATTTTTACGACAAGAACCTGAAAAATCTTGGTCAGGTTTTATATCCTGTTCCGCATACCTATGATTTTATGGATTATGAAATTGAAAACAATTCACTTTTCATGATTTTCAATAGCAGTAGGACCAGTAAAGGTGATGAATGCATGTTGCTCTTTATTGATCCGGTCAAATATATCATCGCTTCTATCCCCTTTAAAGTTCCTGAAAAAACAAATATTTGCTCTTTCAAGATTACTGGAAGCAGTGCTTTTGTTACACTGATTTCTAAAAACAACAAATTTTATGTTGTGAAAGTGAATATGAATGATGGTTCGAATAGTGTTATTGTAGAAGAAAAAGCGGATAACCCTTCCTTATTGAGCATCTTGCTGGAGCCTTCACGGAATATGTTATCCTTGTTTGTTCAAAAAGAAGAAAAACGCAGCAACTTTTCTTTTAGTATGTATTCTTATGACTTATCGGGAGCCAGGATGGGTCAGGCAAATTACACAGGATTTAATAAAAATAATTATTTGGTTACCGCTGAGTTGTTCAGAAATAAAGTAGGTGAATTTCTCGTTTTAGGATCTTTCAACGATGAACCTGAACATCGCTATGGTGACTATTTTTCAAATGGTACAGAGACTTCTGGCTTCTTCTCGGGATTACTTAATTCGGAAAGCGCTAAAATCAACTATAAGAACTTTTCTGATATAACGGACTACCATGGTTATTTTAATGAAAGAAATTCGATTCTTAACAGGACAAGTACAAAGGGTAAGACCAAGAAGATGAACGAAATAAATTATACTGCAGTCTCACAAAACATTCATGTGGTTGATAGTTCTTACTATCAGGTGTTAGAAACCTATGTTCCGGAATACCATCGCAATACCAGACAGATCTATAACTTTTATTCCAATATCCCTTCGGCATATTCAGATTACCCTATACTGGATGGATTCAGATTCATCAGCGCGATGACAGTATCTTTCAATGAGAAAGGGAATATAAAATGGAGTAGTGCCATGGAAATCAGGGATGTCTTTTCGAAATACATTTATCCAAGGATGAATCTGGTCATTGATGGGGATAATGATGTATTATCCTATTCAACAAAAGGGAAAATCCTATCTAAGGTAGTGAATGGTCCTGACTCCAAAACAGGTTATGATCAGATGTCGATCCTTCCTGGAAATGCCAGAGACGAAATCATGGATGATTATAACAATGGTCTTTCCTTTTGGTATGGGAATTACTTCATTGCATTTGGATACCAGCAAATCCGTAACAACTTTAGTTCAGAAAATAAGCGTACTGTATTCTATGTGAATAAGTTGGCTTTTAGATAGGCTGATAACAGTTATAAATTCTATTCAGAGATTATTACGCAAAAAAAAATACCCCGTGCTTTGCAACACGGGGTATTTTATAAGATAAGATAATGTTTTATTTCACGATAGCCTGGAATTCAGGAGCTTCGAAGTAGCGAATGAACTCACGATCTCCGGATGCTCTTGCTTTCAGTGCAACATTCATATTAACAGCCTTGGCAAGGTTGTCATAAAGTAATGTTTTGTCGTTGGTACGTGCAGCAGCAATTGCTAACAGGTAATAAGTATCAGCAGCAGCAGGAGCACATTTAAGTGTTGCGATTGCAGCTTGTGAATTACCATTCAATAACTGAGCAAGTCCAAGATTGTGGTTACATTTCTTAGCATTCATTGCAGTGACAGCATCAGCATATTTTCCCTTTGTAATCAAAGGAATGCTCATGTTGTATGTTTCATTTGCACCAAGTCCTTTAGCCTTTGTAAATAGAGCAAGAGCTGCAGTGGCATTGCCTTTCTTAGCTTCAACAGCGCCAAGGTTATTCAGAACCATGACATTATTTGGAGCTAAAGTGTTGGCAGTGTTCAGATCTGTAGAAGCCTGATTAACGTTACCATTCGTTAATTCAATAACGCCTGCATTGTTAAAAGCTCTCCAATCGTCTTTAAACTGGGCCATTGCTGATTTGTAAATAGCAAGCTGTACTTTACTATCCTTAGTCAATGTGGCGCTGTAAAGCAGTTCTTCTACGGTTAGTGTTTCAGGGCTGCTAGTTGCTGTACTGAGGAATTGGTCGTCTGTTCTAACTGGCTCATAACTGTTTACCTTGATGTTTACACGACGTAACGGAGGCAAAATGTCATTGGCTAAATATTTGAACACGCGTGACATGTTGCGTATTTCAGCATTGCGTTTGGCAAAATCAGATTGTGAGTTGACAATATTAATGATGGCTGCTTTTTCTTTCATGTCAGAAGCCTGAACAGATTGCATAAAGCCGTCCCAATCTTCACCATGTGAAGCAGTATTGATCATCACACCTGAAAGTGTTTTTTGAAATTCGGTCGCATTTTTATCTGCAGCCCATTTCTGGAATAAATCAATAACATATTGTTTGCCGGTTACAGCACGATTTGCGGAAAGACCCTGGTTGAAGTTTTCTTCACCATCAGGAGAAGCATATCCATCAACATCAATATTCTTGATCTGCCATCCTTTATTGATGAAATCATTCAATTCAGTTAGAGCGGCTGTGTTTTTCTTGTTAAGTGGAAGTTTCCAGTTAAGTTTGAATTTGCTCATCTCGAAATAGAGTAAAGCATCTTTAGAAGCAAATTTCTCTTTTACAAGTTTGTCAGCAGCTGTCATTAAATCTTCATCATGCATGATCAGCGTAGGAGTAATGATCGTACCATCAGCAATTTTTTGCATAGGAACATCTACAAACTTGCCGTTTGCATGAATTTGTGCTGCTGTCATATTTGGATCAACTATTCCGTTTACAGGTTTGTAAATGGTTGGAGTAACATCCAAATCAGCGATCGACATACCCTGTTTGTAAGGAATTGTCTGAGTGAACTTGAAAGCACCACCTGTTTTATAAGGAATTGCAGTGCCTGGGCCATTGACTTCTTCACCCTTCAGGGTAACAGGAGTAAGGTCATAAACACCACCGTTGTATTTCAGTTGTGGAGCAATTAGGATAGCACCCTTTTTCTCGAAATACTTTTCAGGAACAGTACCTTTAACGGTTACGACTATTGAGTCACCATGCATTTCAAGTGGGTTAGGAGTCACTTCATATTTGATAAGGCCGTAATTAGCACCCATCTTTTTCAGATTTGTTGCACTTACGATATCGTAATTGACCCCAATAGTGAGATAATTTACCCAATCTCTGTGTTCATTTGCTTTTCCATTAAGCGGATATCCATCTAATTTGTCACCATCATTTTTTACTGGAACATAATAATTAGTTGCTTCCAGGTTGAGTCCCCAGTTTTCGTCAAACTGATATTTTGTGCCTAATCCATAAGGAATTGTAGTAGCAGTTGTTTTTCCCTTACGATTTGGATTTCCTGTATTGAATACAGTTACACCATTTCGAACAATATCGAAATTGTTAAATCCTATACCAGCAAACCCATAGAAGTTTAATTTTCTATCCAGATCTAATTTAATCAAGTTAGTAATGTCTATGGTAGGTTCCAGGTAATATCCAAATACATGTGCAATTGATCTGTAGTATTTGGATCCTATAGTCCCGAGGCTTTTATCGGTTCCTCCATTAATAACGCCTCTCAGTCCAAATAATGGCGTAAACTGACGTCCAGCAATAAAACCACCAATAAATCCGGTTCGTTTGCCAAGATTAGACAAATCAATTGGTGATGTCTTTACCAAGTCACCAACCAGAAGACTTCTGCCTGCATTTACATTAACATACCAATATGGATCAAATCCTTTATTAGCACTGATTTTTTGTGTTTTGTCCTGAGAGAATGATGTCAGCCCTGATAACAAGACAAAGACAACCATAAGGAAAGTTTTTTTCATACGTGAAATTTTAAGCGGTTTTACAATGTGAGATTATAAAAAGAATAATCTCTCCAATAATTATTTTATATTAAATATTATTCAGTAATACTTAGTTGTATTTCAGTCAGTAAATCTACATGAAATAATTACAAAAAACAAGTAGATTACGTGATTATTATTATGCTAATTGAGAATAGTTGATGAAAAATTAATGTTTGATATTCTTCATTTATACTATCAATGATTATTAATAATGAATATTGTTAAAATTAAATGAAGAACAACCACCATTTGTTGTTATAATGCTTTGAAATTGATCACTTAAGATCGAATGAAGATAGTGAATCAGAAACAATGTTCCAAATTACAATCCCCAACGAGACCGTGATATTGAGCGAATGTTTCGTTCCGAATTGTGGAATTTCTACACAAAAATCTGCAATTTCCATGATAGAATCATCCACTCCATCCACTTCATTACCAAATATCAGGGCTATTTTTTCTGATAAATCAGGTTTGAAGTCCTGTAATTTGATGCTTTGAGCAGCTTGTTCGACTGCAATAATCTTAAATCCCTCTTCTTTTAACAGATTTATTGCATCAATTGTTCGGTCAAAATACTTCCAATTTACCGTGTTTTCGGCCCCAAGGGCAGTCTTATGAATCTCCCGGTGAGGGGGTGTTGCCGTTATTCCGCACAGAAAAATACTTTCAATTCTGAAGGCATCCCCTGTTCTGAAAGCTGAACCGATATTATTCTGGCTTCTGATATTATCCATGACTATGACTATCGGGAACTTGCCGGCTTGTTTAAACTCTTCCGCTGTTAGTCTTTCGAGCTCACTATTTTTTAATTTTCTCATTTTCTCATTCTCTTATTCTTTTGCAAAGATAAAAAGGATGGAATTCTAAGGCGAATTCCTTCAAATAAATTAAATTTGTCAATTCTTAATACAATTGAGTTGGCTAAAACGAAAGAAATCGCAGAAACACCTTTGATGAAGCAATATAATGCTATCAAAGCCAAATATCCTGATGCGCTGTTGTTATTCCGGGTAGGGGATTTTTATGAGACCTTTGGTGAAGATGCAATTAAGGCTTCTGCTATTTTGGGAATAGTATTGACAAGACGAGCCAACGGACAGGCTTCCTATATTGAATTGGCAGGGTTTCCGCACCATTCTATTGATACTTATTTGCCTAAACTGGTAAAGTCGGGCTACAGGGTTGCCATTTGTGATCAGTTGGAAGATCCTAAACTGACAAAGACCATCGTAAAACGGGGTGTGACTGAACTGGTAACACCCGGGGTCTCATACAATGACAAGGTGTTGGAGAATAAGGAAAACAATTTCCTTGCCAGTATTCACCTTGATACAAAGATTTCAGGCATCTCCTTTCTGGATATTTCTACAGGTGAATTTTATATCGCAGAGGGGACCAATGATTACATTGATAAACTCCTCCAGACCTACCGTCCGAGTGAAGTCGTTGTCCAACGTTCAAAACGAAGGGAGTTTACAGAACTCTTCGGTGAGAAGTTTTATATGAGCACTTTTGATGATTGGGTTTTCACCTATGATTTTGCTTTTGATCTGCTCACCCGACAATTCTCAACCACTTCTCTGAAGGGTTTTGGCATCGAAGAATTGAATCAGGGGATCATAGCTGGTGGAGCCGCGCTGCATTATCTGGCAGAAACACAGCACGACCGGGTTCAGCATATCTGCAAAGTATCCAGGATCGAAGAAGAACATTTCGTGTGGCTGGATAAATTCACGATCCGCAATCTGGAATTGATCAATTCACCAAATGAAAAAGCTGCCACACTCATTGAAGTGATGGATATGACCATCTCTCCTATGGGGGCCCGACTGATGAAACGATGGGTAATGCTTCCTTTGAAAGACAGGAAAAAAGTCGAAGAGCGGCTTGATGTTGTCAACTATCTTTTCGACAATCATGAAGTTATTGATAAATTGGGGCAGCAAATAAGACTCATTGGTGATATGGAGCGCCTGATCACCAAGGCCTCGACAGGCAGGGTGAATCCAAGAGAAGTCTTGCAGTTAAGCCGCGCTTTGCGTGCCACTGAGCCCATCCGGACTATCTGTCTGGCAAGTGGCAACACAGCGCTCAAACTATTGGCCGGACAGTTAAATCCTTGTCCGATCATGTGTGAGTTGATTGAAAAATATATTCATGAAGATCCACCGGTTCAGGTCGTCAAGGGACATGTCATTGCAAAAGGGATTTCTGAGGAACTCGATGAGCTGAGAAATATGGCTTATTCCGGTAAGGATTATCTTCAGCAGATGTTGCAAAGGGAAATAGAACGTACCGGTATTTCATCATTAAAAATTGGTTACAATAATGTGTTTGGTTATTTCCTGGAAGTAACCAACTCGCACAAAGATAAAGTCCCGCCCGAATGGCACCGGAAACAAACATTAGTCAGTGCCGAACGCTATATCACCGAAGAATTAAAGCGTTACGAGGAGACCATTCTGGGAGCCGAGGAAAAGATCCTGACACTCGAGAGTCAGTTGTACAATGAGTTGGTTTCAAAAATCTCCGGATATATCGAACCTGTTCAGCTCAATGCTTCCCTGATTGCACGCCTTGACTGCCTGCTTTCATTTGCAACCATTTCGATCCGCAATCATTATGTCAGGCCAAAGATCAACGATTCCTATCTTTTGAATATCAAGAACGGCAGGCATCCTGTCATCGAACAACACATGCCTCCCGGAGAAAAATATATCGGTAATGATGTTTCGCTCGATGATAAAGATCAGCAGATCATCATCATCACAGGTCCCAACATGTCGGGCAAATCAGCATTGCTGCGTCAGACTGCCCTGATTGTATTGATGGCGCAGATGGGTTGTTATGTTCCGGCTGATGAGGCCGTGTTCGGGATCATCGATAAGGTGTTTACACGTGTAGGGGCTTCAGATAACATTTCCTCCGGTGAGTCCACCTTCATGGTGGAGATGAATGAGACGGCCAGCATCCTGAACAATATTTCGACCCGCAGCCTTATTCTGCTCGATGAGATCGGTCGCGGAACCAGTACCTATGATGGCATCTCTATTGCCTGGGCCATTGCAGAATTCCTGCACAATCACCCCTTGTTCAATGCCAAGGTGTTGTTTGCTACCCATTATCACGAGTTGAACGAGATGGCCTCATCCATGAAACGGATCAAGAATTATCATGTTGCAGTGAAAGAGATCGGCAATAAAGTGATCTTTTTACGCAAGCTTCTACCGGGAGGAAGCGAACATAGCTTTGGAATCCATGTGGCCCGCATGGCAGGGATGCCACAAAGTGTTCTGGAAAGGGCAAATCAGGTATTGAAGCAGCTTGAACAAAGCCATAGCAGTGAAGAAATATCAGGAAAAACAAAGCATGGAGTGAAAAAGCCTGCACACGAAAGTGACCCCTATCAGCTCAGCTTTATTCAACTTAATGACCCGTTACTTGAGCAAATTAGAGATGAGATTATCAGTATTGATATCGACACCTTGACCCCTGTAGAGGCCTTGATGAAGCTGAACGGGATAAAAAAATTGTTGAAGAAGTGATATTTTTTTTGACGAAACACTTGCTAAAATAAAAAAGTTCTTATCTTTGCACAGTTGAACAACAACAACAGTCGCAGTAATGCGAAAGTAGCTCAGTTGGTAGAGCATAACCTTGCCAAGGTTAGGGTCGCGAGTTCGAGTCTCGTCTTTCGCTCAGTAGAATGAAGCCTCGCAATGCAAGCGGGGTTTTTTTGAAACCGAAGAGCTGCCCGGGTGGTGGAATGGTAGACACGAAGGACTTAAAATCCTTTGATCATTGCGATCGTGCGGGTTCAAGTCCCGCTCCGGGTACAGTCGTTAGATTCCTCACTAGTTTTAGTGGGGAATTTTTTTTTATGGTAACCCATAATACTACCCCCTATTTCTTGCGGGATAATTGAAACATCATTGAGACTTTACTTAAGGATAAAGGGTAGAATAGCCCTGGATGAAGGGTAGATGAAGTGTCTATTTCTCGCACTTGTTTCGCTAGAGTCTCGCTAGAGTCTCGCACCCGTCTCGCTCTATAAAGCGAGACTCCAGCGAGACTCTAGCGAGACTATGGCGAGACCCCAGCGAGAAATAGACGCCTTATCCACCCTTTATCTACACTTCATCCACCCTTTATCCTTAAGTCATGTCAGAATAAACACAGCAGTTCCCTGCCGATAAATTTTAATCAACAAAAAAGGCGCCCCAATAAATGAGGCGCCTTTTTTGATAATTTCCTGATGTTATTAATTGTTGAGAGAACCTTGTATCATCCAGTTGATGATCTTGTCGGTATTTACTTTAGAAATACTGCCGGAACCGGGATGACCACTTTGCAATTTGTTGTAAAGTGTACTGGATGTGTAGGAAGTCGGTTTTACATAACCTCTGCTCACAAGGTTGTTGTAGTAGGTGGATGCATTAGATGATGGAGACCAACCATGGTTATGACAACTTTCACACATATTGAGTACAGGGATGACGTCTTTAGAAAAGGATAATGGAGGTGGACCTGTTGTTGTGAAATTCCAGGTACTACTTACTGTCATTGCATTACCAGCCAGATCTTTTGCACCGGTAGAAATCGATACAGTATAGACAGTTGAGACTGTCAAAGCTGCCGAAGGTGTAAATGTTGCAGTGGTTCCCGAATAAGTCACTGTACCCGAAACTGCTGAGGTTCCTTTCTTTAATGTGAATGTAGAGGTAATAATAGTTGATGCTGTCATTGCTTCACTAAAAGTGACACTGATTACCTGGCTGATTGCAATACCAGTTGCATTGTTAGCCGGGGTGGTTGAAACTACTGTTGGAGGAGTCAGATCAGCTGCTGCACCGGTTGTAAAACTAAAGGTGTAATTGGCACTGATCGCATTGCCCGATAGATCCTTGGCCCCGGTTGTAATGGTCCCGGTATAAGCAGTATTGGCAGTCAGACTTGCCGAAGGAGTAAATGTAGCTGCAGTTCCTGAAACTGCAACAGCACCGGTAACAGAGGTCGTGCCTTGTTTTAAGGTAAAGGTTGACGAATTTAAGGTCGATGCAGTCATTCCTTTACTGAAATTAACTGTAACCACTTTTGTAAGTGAAACACCGGTAGCGCTACTTGCCGGATCAGTGGAAGTTACAGTTGGAGGTGTAGTATCCGGTGTACTGGTTGTTGTGAAACTAAAAGTGTAATTGCTTACAAGTGCATTTCCTGCCACATCTTTAGCGCCGGTTGTAACGGTAGCAATGTACACAACGTTGGGAGTCAGACTACTTAATAGCGAAAATGTTGCTATACCACTTTTGTACCTGACAGTTCCTGCAACAGGAGTGGTTCCTTGCATCAGGGTAACGGTTGTAGAATTGATTGTTGTTGAGTCCATCGCTTCACTAAAAGTAATTGCGATTTGCTTGGTTAATGCTACTCCTGTAGCATTGTTTGCCGGGTCTGTCAGTGTTATAGTAGGTGGAGTTGTATCGGTTGGTATGATTGGGTCAGAAGGATTTCTGAATACGATCTTTTCACACCCACTAAAAATCGCCATAGCACATACAATACTTATTATTACTTTCCTCATAGTGTTATAGATTTTAGGCTACTAAAGTATTAACAAAATATTAAGGTTTTAAGTAAAGCTTTACTATGTTAACAAAAAATATGAAATTTTGTGAGCAGGCCTTTTATATATATAATACGATTAAACATTAACAATTTCGATTTTTACGATCTCGAGTCCTTTTTTTATCTCAAGAGCTGCATAGTAAACACCAATAACAACTGAAATCATTCCTGCAAGAAAAGAGAAAAGTGCAATAATATTGATGAACATCAGATCTGAAACAAAATTCAATCCGATAAGCAAAGAGGCGAAAATGTAAAAAGCAACTGCAGTATAATAACTTGTAACTGCTTTCTTTACAAGTACAACCCTAAAGGCAAATAGTTCAATTTCGGTATTGATATTATTAAGCCGGTTTTCCTCGACATGGTTTAAGTTTCCATGTTTTGGAGGGGTGATTAACCTGCGTTTTTCATCTGCCAAAGACCTGATGCGCGATACTACGAGAGAATATTTATTGTTCATCCCAAGTAACAACAACCCACAGGCTGATATCATGATCCCAGGGGCCAACATTGCCTGAATAACACTTACTATCTGAACTTCCATGATGTTATTATTTACTTAGCTTAAGCTGAATTTCATTCAATAGTTTTTGGTGAACAATCTGGTTTTCCATAACCGTTTTCAGTTGTTCTTCCATCAGAAGATTAAGTTTCTCATGCAGATTCCTGATTTCGATTTCTGCTTTGAGATTAATCATATAGTCATTTTCTGCCCTTTTCCGGTCAATCTCTTCCTTGCGGTTCTGGCTCATCATGATGATTGGCGCTTGTAATGCTGCTATACACGACAGGATTAAGTTCATCAGGATAAAGGGATATGGATCGAAAGATGCCTTGCCGATTGCCAGAACATTATAGATAATCCAGACTGTCAATAGTGTCATGAAAAATATAATAAACTTCCAGCTACCTCCAAATAAGGCTACCTTGTCTGATATCTTTTGACCTTTAGACATGAGCTCCTGAGGTGGATTATGAAGACTTGTTGTCATTAGCGTCTCTTCATCAACAGCTTTGGCAACAAGTTGATGGAGTTTTTGGATGTTTGCATCATCTGTTTTGCTGAAGTATTCAATGGTTGTTTTCTTTTTCGTTTTCATAAATGTATTTTATTTAGGTTGTGTGTCTTTGTTTAGTCGATGAGTGTAACTGAAGATGCTTTAAAACAAGCCCATATTTTGCTGCCCTGTTCAAGGCCAAATTGTTGAACTGACTCTCCGGTTAACTGAGCATGTAATTGAATACCCGCGTCAATTGTGATTTCATATCCAAATCGGCAGGGGTGGAGGTCGGTAATGATTCCATGGTAATTGTTGCGGGTGCTCAGATCAGGTTTATCCATGCTGAGCACTATGTTTTCATGATTGATTAATACAAATCCTTCGGTTATGGATGATTCCCCATAACAATAGATCGTGTTTCCGGTTGACGTCTCAGCCCTGAGCAGATCAGAATTAGGTTCTTGATGTACTTTGACCTTGAAGAAGTTACGGTGTCCTGAAAGGTTGGCAATGAATGCAGACTTTGGCCGCTCGAAAACTTCATGGGTAGTACCTGTATGGATAAGAGTTCCCTTTTCAATGATGGAAACACGTTGGGCCATGGCAAGCGCTTCTTCAAAACTATGCGTAACGTGAATAATGCTGACTCCACTACGGTTTATGGTACGGAGCAAAGCTCTCAGTTCATGTTGAAGACTAACGTCAACGGCTGATAATGGTTCGTCGAGCAATAGAACGGAGGGTTTTAATATCAAAGTTCTGGCCAGTGCAACTCTTTGCTGTTCTCCTCCTGACAGACTGTCGGGTTTACGTGACAAGAGATGCGCAATCTCCAGTTCTTCGGATCGTTCTTCGACTCTTTCCTTGATAATTTTCTTGTTGATATTAAGCCGTTTGAGAGAATATGCAATGTTTTCAAAAACATTAAGATGGGGAAACAATGCCAGGTCCTGGAAAACCAAACCGCAGGGACGTTTCCATGCAGGTGCATCGGTATAGTCTTTATCGTTAAAGGAAATGTTTCCGCTATCTGCAAAAGTTAATCCGGCTATTAATTCAAGTAACACCGACTTACCGGCACCAGAGGGACCTAATAAGACAAAATATTCTCCATCTTCGACCGAGAAACTAATATTGTTTAGTACAAAGTCGCCTGTTTTGTGGTTTATATTTCTCAGTTCAAGCATTTTGTTTCTTTCTTTTTCTATGAGTTACCGGTTCTTCATTTTTAGAAAGCAGCCTGAGCAGAATAAAGAAAATCAGTGAAATCAGGATGACCAAAACGGCTATAGGACGTGCATATTTCAAACCATACGCTCCAAACCACTCCCATAACATCACAGAAGAGGTCATCGGGTGATACGCGATGATGACTACCGCCCCGAATTCGCTCATGCCTCTGGCAAACATCATGATCAGTCCCGACAAGATGCTCCGCCATGCCAGGGGTAGGGAGATAGTAAAAAATACTTGTGAGGGTGTCGCTCCAAGATTTAAAGCTGCCTGTTCGAGACGGATCGGGACAGAGGTAAATCCCTCTCTCGCCGCATTCAATAAGAAAGGAAGACTCACAAAGGCCATGGCCATTGCTATACCGGCAGGTTTACCGATAAATTCAATTCCCAGATGAGCCATTGCGCCCCCGACAAATGAATCTCTTGAGAGAAACCCCAGTAGAGCAATACCGGCAGCAGAGTGAGGAATGACAACCGGAAGATCGACAAGTCCGATTACAAATTTGCGAAAAGGAAATTGCTTACGGGCAAGCATATAAGCCAAAGGAATACCGGGAATCGCTAAAAGCAATGTCCCTGTCATGCTGGCAACGAGCGTCAATGCAATACTTTCCTGGACATCACGGTTCTGGGAAACCTGAAATAATTCGGGCCATGTGGATTTTACCATTAGTCCCAACAGAGGAGCAATGATGAATAAGAGAGCTAATCCTCCTAATAGTGAAGAGAATATGAAAAAGGGACTTGTTCGCTTCAAAACTTGCAAATGATTTTATACAAAGGTAGAAAAGGGATGGATATAATTGAATGATTTAATCAACCATTGTCCCCGCTGAATCCTGTTCAAATAATGCCTTCAGTTGTGGCTTTATCTCTGTCGCGATGGATTTACGGTAATTCAAGACTTTGAATAGGAGTGATGCATATTGAGCAGGTACTGGTTTTTCATCAGGAAAAGAAGCGATAAAATTCTTGATAAACGTCTGGGCTACTACATAATCATGCCACTGTCCAAGTTTAATCTCAACCATTTGTAAATCGTATCGTTCGACGGGGATGACTTGCGTCACGTTATCATGTCCTTTCCAGATTTTCAACAAATAGGCGATCTGTTTCAGTTTCGTCCTGACAGTATGTAATTGAACTGTATTGAGTTTCTTTAGAATCATTTTATTGACCAGAAGAAATTTATCTAAAATAATCTCTTGCCCACGAACTGAAATATCATCAGAGGGGTAGTTGCTGAGTGTTTCTGAAATGATGTTCCGGATCATCTTAAAGTCTTGTTCCGGTTCATAACCATGCATCTTTTTCTCAAATGCTTTGATTGCTTTTTTCTCATTTTTGTTTAGATAATGAATGTATTCTGAAAAAGAGACATTCATTTCACTTTCCAGATGGAGTGCCAGTTTCTTTTGGATTTGAATATCGCGGATATGACCTGCAAGCTTAAATAATTTCCGAAAACCGGAAAGCATAATTTTTGTATTGATAACATCAGGTTCAAGCGCTTCGAAAAAAAGAAAGAGTGCACGTAACCTCTTCATACAAAGGCGCATTTCATGCACTGAATTGATCGCATAGTATTTACGACTTTCATTATAATATTCAGTGAATAGTTGTTGCTGTTTCTCAAAATAATTAATCAGCTTCTCTGTCATTGTATTCCCTTATATTTGCGTTCTTTTGATAAAGATAGTGTAAGATTTTTTAATATCTTGCAAATCTATTCATTTGATGCGGAATATTCTTTTCCCGTTCATTTGCGTTTTTAAATATTTACTGTTAAAGAATGAGAAATATATTAATTGGAATTTTTTGTTCTCTTTATATGGTTGGATTGCCGGTTATTTCAGTCGCTCAGGAATATGTCCTGAGTGGTGTGGTGATTGATCAGGCAAGTAATGTCCACCTTGCAAATGTCAGGATTGAAGTCAATAATACCCGATTAATTACATCTACGGATTATAATGGCTTATTTACAATTCGTTCTCTGCAACCAATCAGGCAACTTCTGATAACAAATGCAGGATATCAGGCATTATTAATGGATGTCACTGATAAAACCAGCCCACTGGTGATTAAACTTACTTCTGCCCGATCCCGTATCGATTCTTTAATTGCAGGACGTGCAGATATCTATCGTTATATTGACAGTGTCATGCATAACGACCAAAATGCTCAAATGAAAAAACGTGAGGAGAACTTGTTGTCGGGTGAAATCGAAATGGGTTGGTTCTCGCTCGATATGAACCGTGTAAAACGGTTTAATCAATTCGAAGGTTTTTATCTTGGATTGGGAGGTCACACCAATGATAAGCTTTCGCGCTATGTCTCTTTTGGTGGGTATGTTGGTTATGGATTTAAGGACAAGAAGATAAAATATGGCGAAGAAATATCTTTGAAACCAGATAAGGGTCAGCATTTTACAATTACAGCAGCTAATAATTATGAAACCCGGGAAAGTGGAGGTACACAGTTTTTCGACGAGAATGCCGGCAAATTGGAACCATCTTCATTCCGTTTCTTTTATGTAAACAGGATGGATTATGAGTACAAGGCAAGTCTTTCTATTTCTTACAAAATCAACAATGCTCTTTTTTATGGGGCTCTCCAACGCCGCATCATAGATCGGGGTTACGATATCAGCAACGGAATTCAAGTCCTGTTACCGGAACAGTACAATGTTTCAGGTGTTGTTTTTGGAATGCGGTTATCTCCGGGACAGAAATTTCCTCTTTCTGCCTATGACGAAGATATAAAACAATCACTCTGGCCGGTTCTATGGCTTCAGGTTACCAGGGGAATCTCCGGTATGTTTAAAAGTACTTACAACTTTAGTCGTTTCGAGGGAAAGTTACAATTATCCCATACATTCAGTCAGATGGGCAGAAGCACTGTGCAAGTGGTTGGCAATCTACTTAAAGGGAATGCTCCCTATTTTGAATATTTCAATTGCCGTGGTACCTATGGAAATTTGGGTATCTATGCTCCGGGAAGTTTTGTGACCATGCATCCCAATGAGTTTATGGTTGACAGAAGCATGAGTTTCTTCTTTACGCATACCTTTGGAAAACTTTTCAGACACACCCTGCTGTTTAATCCCAATCCGGTCTGGGTATTCAATTATGGCGTGGGAACGATGAAAACAAATCCCACTTATTATTTTCTTCCTTTTATGGATATGCACAAAGGATTTGCAGAAACAGGAATTCAAATCAATAATCTGCTTGATCTCAATTTGTATGGAGTTGGGTTGGGGGCATATTATCGATTAGGGGCATACAGCAATGCATCTTTAAAAGAAAATCTGGTGTTTAAAATTGTAATCAGCTTTCCCGGAAAGGATTAAAGCCCGGCATTTGTCTTGAAAAGCTTTATGGCAATAGCCAGTAATATAACCCCGAAAAACTTCCGGAGTACTGTTAATCCGTTCTTTCCCAAAAACCGTTCGATATATTCTGTCCGTTTCAAAACAAGATATACGAAAATCAGGTTGATGATGATCCCGGCTACTATATTCTCAACCTTATATTCTGCCCTGATAGACAAAAGGGTAGTGAATACTCCCGGTCCTGCAAGCAAGGGAAATGCCAGAGGAACGATCGAAGCTGTTTCAGCTTCAACTTCTTTCATGATTTGTATTCCAAGAATCATTTCCAACGCCATGATAAATATAATCACTGAACCGGCAATGGCAAATGATGGCAGATCTATACCGATCAATTTTAATAGTTCATTTCCAAGGAAAAGAAAAACCAACATGATGAAAAAGGCAACCAATGTCGCCTTTCCAGATTGAATATGTCCGACTTTATTCCTCAAAGAAATAACAATCGGCATGTTACCCGAAATATCTATTATCGAAAATAGTATAAGTGTTGTGTTAATAATCTCTTTTACACTGAATTCCATAAATGAGTATTTTTTTGCAAAGGTAGTCTTAATAATTATGCAAAACGCATAGGTTAAATCTGTTTTCGGAACACGCTATTAAATCGCAATTGCGGCAGGAATGAACGTGTTTATAACTCTTACATTTGTTTTAAAATTAAACATTTTTTAAAGTATGAAGTTTATCTCTTAATTAAATTGGTGTATACCACTATATAGAATATGGATAATCAGAAAGAAGAAAAATTGGCAGTAGTCATTGATGTACGTTTTTTAACCGGATCGGCATTTGTAGTTCGTTTTGAAAGGAATGATATGATTTTTAAAGCAGGACAGTATGTCAAGCTTGGAACACAGGATTATCCTGAACGCCGGGAATATTCGATATACAGTCCCATGTCTGCACCTTATCTTGAAGTTTTAGTCCAGTTGGTTGATGAGGTCTCTTTCTCATTTCGTTTACATGAGTTACAACCAGGGGATCAACTTTTTGTACGTGGCCCTTTTGGTAGCTTTTGTCTGGAAGATACATTCAAGGAAGACAAAAATATATTTATAGCCTCAGGGACAGGCATCTCTCCTTTTCACAGTATTGTGATGTCATTTCGTGATTTGAATTATACGATCCTTCATGGAGTCAGGAATCTGAATGAAGATTATGATCGTTCGGTGTATGATGAATCACGTTATATTCAGTGTACATCTGCTGAATATGGAAGTGAATTTCATGGCCGTGTTACTGATTACTTGCGCAAACACGCGCCTGATTCAAAAGCACATTATTATTTATGCGGAAATAGCTCCATGATTGACGAGGTCTGGAACCTTTTAAAACAGGCTGATGTCCCAATCACGGGAATTCATACAGAAATATATTTCTGAAATTCTTTCTTGAAAGTTATTGAACTCTTAGCCTTTATTTGAATATTTGACTTAAGATTTTATCTTTGCGATATGTTTGTTCCAACATATTAGTTATGAAATCAGATACAATAAAACCCCAATACAAAATCTGGCTCTCGACCGATACCGGTGAAGGCATTATGGGTGATGGGAAGTGGCAGATCCTGAAAGCCATTGAGAAAAAAGGATCGCTTATGGCAGCAACCGAATCACTTGAATTAACATATCGTCGCACCTGGGGTGATTTGAAAAAAATTGAGTCCCAATTGGGATTTCAATTATTGGATAAGAGCCGCGGTGGTAAGGACGGTGGTACTTCAACACTCACCCCTGAAGGAAAAAGATTGGTTGAAGCCTTCGATAATCTCCATGCACGGGTTGATAGTGTGATTCAACAGGCCTTTGAAGCTTTTATGCAACAGATAACCTCTGATATCCAAGATTCAAATGATTTGACCACCACTAAATCATAATAAAATGAATAAATTAACACAGTTTTTAAGTTTCGTTATCCTTTCATCAGTACTATTAAGTTGCAACCAGACCAAAACAACCAACCAAAAGCTCATCGTCTTTCATGCAGGAAGTCTTAGTTTGCCCATGAAAGAACTGGCAACAGCTTTTGAAAAAGAAAATCCAGGCGTCAGGGTCTTACTGGAATCATCAGGGAGCATAGCTTGTGCCCGGAAAATAACAGATCTGAAACAACCCTGTGATGTCATGGCATCGGCTGATTACAAGGTTATTGATCAATTGCTTGTCCCCACTTATGCCGATTGGAATATGGCATTTGCCTTGAATGAAATGGCTATTGTCTTTGCACCTAAAGCAAAGTTCTCAGATAAAATGAATGACCGAAACTGGTATCAGCTATTGGAAAGACCTGATGTCAGATTCGGACGTTCAGATCCCAATGCTGATCCATGTGGATATCGTGCTGTACAATGTATGCAGCTTTCGGAAAGCTATTATAAAACCCCCGGAATGGAAAAAAAGTTGTTGATAAAAGATAATGCCTACATCAGGCCCAAAGAAGTTGACCTACTTGCCTTACTGGAAAGCAATACCATAGACTATACTTTTCTTTATCGTTCTGTTGCCGAACAACATCATCTGAGATTTTTAGTGTTGCCAGATTCTGTAAATCTTAAGAGCAAGGAGCTGGCCGATTGGTATGCAACATCTTCGGTGTATATAAATGGAAAGAAACCCGGCGAAAAGGTTTCGCAGAAGGGTGAACCCATGATTTACAGCATCACTATTCTCAAGAATGCACCCAATAAAGCGCTTGCTGAAAAGTTTGTAGCATTTCTGATCGACCCTTTAAGGGGAAAACAAATTATGGAGAAGAATGGACAGCCTTGTCTGAACCCTGCCGTGGTTAAGGGTTTTGAAAAGTTGCCTGAATCATTACAGAAACTTTCTGTAAAGTGGTAGAGGGTGTCTTTATACCTTAATTCTTTGTCATTGTTTCAGCCAGTTTCACTGCATTGTAGGCATTTGCCACACCACCTGAAACAGATAACTCATTAAATCGTACTTTCTGTTTTAGTTTGCTACCATCCTCAGGTAGGAATACTTTATGTTTGTAAACCTTTGCAGATTTCAGAATACAGTCTTTCACCTGAGCCGCGGATAAGTCAGGGAAATAAGAACGTAGCATTGCTGCAAGGCCGGCTACCATTGGTGATGCCATACTTGTACCATCATTTTCTTTATACTGATTTCCTGGTTTCAAGCTGTAAATGCTAACTCCGGGTGCAAAAATATCTACTTCTTTCTTTCCATAATTTGAAAAAACAGCCGGAAGATGTTTGCCTTTATTGATTGATGAAGCCCCAACCGTGATCCAGTTAGTCTTGACATTTGATTTATCCAGCAAAATATCGGAAGGATAATTTTCTGCAGTATCAATATCTTTAGCATCATTTCCTGCCGCATGTATAAACAATACATCATGCGCTACGGCATCTTTTACCGCATCGTCTATAAATTTCTTTTGTGGTGAAAATTCTTTACCAAAACTCATGTTAATGACTTTAGCGCCCATTTTAGTCGCGTATCGGATAGCCAAAGCAATGTCTTTATCCCTTTCGTCCCCATCGGGAACAACTCGGAGTGACATGATCCGGATGTTGTCTGCAACACCTTTTGTGCCAATGTCATTATCACGGTTGGCTCCCACGATTCCTGCCACATGGGTTCCATGTTCAGGATCAGGACCGGTAACATCATTGTTGCCATAATGAACATCGGTAATATCATCTGGATTATCACCTATCGTCAAGCGGGGATTGAAACCGGGATTCTCATGAAAATAGTATTTTACAAAAACCTGTTTCAGGTAATCTTTAAAATCACTTTTCTTAAAATCCTTTTGCTTGTATAGAAACATTAAAAGTTCTTTAGAATACTTCAGGCTTTTTACGGTGTCGGGATTAAATGCTTTTAAATCTTCGAGCGTATATTCGGTTTTATGGAGGTTTAAACACATCAGACTGTCTGCAAACTGATAGTTGGCAGCAAAAGGCGCAATTTTTTCAACTTCCTTTTTTGCTTTATCATATTCTTCAAGATATTTTTTCTTGATGATCAGATAGAAGTGATATTCAGCCGTATCGGTTGTTTTCACCTGATCGGGAGGCACATCTTTATATTTTGGATCGAGCTTTTTGAAAAGTCTGCATTCTTCCGTGTTCTCATACCCAATGTTTACTCCTTTGCTGTTACCCAGAAAGGACCATCCGTGAATATCATCGACATATCCATTGTGATCATCATCAATGCCGTTGCCGGGAATCTCTGCTTCATTGGTCCATGCTTTACCTTGAAGATCTTCATGGAAAATATCAATTCCACTATCAATAATGGCTACAATAACGGTCTTTGATTTCTTATCTTTTAAGAGTTCCCGATAGGTTCGATCGACACTCATTCCAAACTTATGATCTGTTGAGAGATCCTGATTGTACCAATTTTCGTATTTACTGGTTGTTTTATTTACCGAAACTGCTGATTGGGCATCAGCATTAGAAAAAAATTGTGTTGCTGCCAAAAGCAGCAACACAATTGAAAATTTATTGGTCATACATTAATGATAAACGTTGTCAGGATATTCTCCCGTTTTATTTAATCTTTCTTTTTCTCAGTTCAAACATACCCTTGAAACCTTTATCCAGTTTAGAGTTATCCAGTTTTCCGATAGAAGCACTCTGGGCTTTCAGAGCAGGTAATGATTTTACACCCAGCTTTACAAATGCCTGGTTCAGATATACCTCGTCGAGTTGTCCATAGTCTTTTGAATAATCTTCATACATATTAACAGCGGGGATCATACCGGTGTAGTAGTCGCCCTGACTGTTTGCATTGAGTGTTCGGAAACTGATTGCGTACATGGCATAGCCACCAATAGGAATTCCAATAAAACCAACCGGTTTTCCATAAGTGGTCTTACCAATTAAGGTTACGTTCATCCATGGTTTGAGGTTGTTGATCAGTAATTCGCTTGCCGAAGCAGTAGAACCGGTAACCAGGAAAACGACATTCTGTACATTTACACTTCCCTTTTTAACAAAACTGGTTGTTTTATAAAAATTAAAGCTGTTAAAAAGATCGGAATACGAATAGGTTTGATCGGGAGGAGGAAGTTTGTAGGCTGAAGTAAGTAGACTATAGGTACCCGCTTTAACCCTTGAATTAAAGTCGTAGGTGTACATTGTTTTTGTGCTGTCTGTCCCAACACTGGTAGGAGCGATCAGATCTGCCATGTATTCTGAAGTACTCACTGAACCGCCGCCATTGTAACGTAAATCAATTACAAGGTCGGTGACTCCTTGTGTTGCAAACATGCTGAATACTGAATTGAGCTCGGTCTGTATATTGGAAATATCAATGAACGAACTAAAGACCATATAGCCAATTTTTCTGGCGCCAAAAGTGTAAACAGAATCAAAAGTAACAGGATCAATGGTATATGTTGCAGCATTCAATGTTTTAGTAACTAATGTGCCATCAGGTTTCTTGAAAATGAAAGTGGTTGAATTACTATAGTAAACGGCGTTAACAACAGTGGTAATATTAGATCCGGTACCACCTACGTCGGTTCCGTCATAAGCAATGTTTGTACTTCCATTAATAGTCGTGATCTGCCATCCTTTATGGACTCCAGCAGTATAGGCAGGTGAACCTTTGGTTACATCTTTTACTCTTAGTTCAGCGAGGTTGGCTCCGTTTGGATAGAATATTTCAATTCCAAAATCGCCTTGTGACACACCTTGACCAATCTGGGCTGCTACATAGCCACCCTTATCAATAAAACTATATCGGTCTTTTGGGGCTGTTTCATACCGTGTTAATTTAGCGAATAAGGAATCGTTATTTGCAAAAGAATGTGGATTTACCAAATCATATGTTGGAATGACATCGGTAAATAGATATTCATCTTTGAAAAGATAATATAAAGTGTCTTTCGAAAGATCTTTTGCGGTTATAACGGGGGGTGCCGGTGCTACAGGTGTCTTTTTGCAGCCGGTGCTAAAGATTCCAACTAATGACGAAGTTAGAATTACGAGATAAAAAAGAGTTTTCCGGTACATGATTGTATTTATTAAATTAGTGAACGAAATTACAAAAGTATTAATATGATACAACGTTTTAAAAATAATTGTGTTCAAATCATTTACTATTTGACATTACCTTTGCGAAAAAGTTTAACGTTTCTTTCATGTCAATTGAAATTATTAACATTTCTAAAAAATATGGACAGCAAATAGTGCTTGATGACGTCAGCCTTTTGCTTAAACCAGGACAGATAACCGGCTTGCTTGGCCCCAATGGAGCAGGGAAGTCGACCTTGATGAAAATCATTGCATGTTTTATTCCTCCTACTCAAGGGACGGTTTCTGTTTATGGACATGATGTGATGAAAGACTCTTTAAAAGTAAGGCAGATTGTTGGATATCTTCCTGAAAACAACCCACTCTATCCCGAAATGTATGTAAAGGAATTCCTGCTTTTTATTGCCGGGCTGTACGATCTGGGGGAAAAATCCAAATCCCGTGTTGACGAACTCATCGTAATGACCGGGCTCACAACTGACTATAACAAGAAAATTGGAACTCTGTCCAAAGGTTACCGGCAAAGAGTTGGTCTGGCCCAGGCACTCATGCATGATCCTCAGGCACTGATTCTGGATGAACCCACCTCTGGTCTTGACCCGAATCAACTGATAGAAATTCGTAACCTGATCCGGGAGATTGGTCTCACACGGACCGTTTTGCTTTCGACACATATCATGCAGGAAGTCGAGGCTCTCTGTCAACGCACTGTCATCATCAATAAGGGCAGGATTGTAGCAGATGATGAGACGGTCAATATCTCAACCGCAATAGGAGGGAAGGAAGTGATCACAATAGAGTTTGAGACTGCAATCGATCCGGTTAAACTTGCTGCAATTAAGGGTGTGACGAAAATGACTGCTCTGAATGAGAACAAATATGAATTGGAGGCAGTTCAGGGAAGTGATATCAGGGCCGAAATCTTCAGGTATGCCGTTGAACAGAACTGGGTTGTTGTGGCAATGCAAAAGGAAGAACGCCATCTCGAGGATGTTTTCCGAACATTGACCACTGAAAAATAAAAGATAAGAATTAATTATTTATACTGCATTTAGAATGTTTTGCAATTAAAATAAAGTGTAATTTTGTCGCGTTGTGGAAAGATTTCATTTATTGCAACCACGAAAAAAAATGCTAAAACAATTCATTTTGCTTTCGTCCAATTGGTCCTTCCCGCTTAACTAATTTTAAATCAATTTATTCATTTTAATCATGGGATACTTATTTACCTCGGAATCCGTTTCAGAAGGACATCCGGACAAAGTAGCCGATCAGATCTCAGATGCTTTACTTGACGAATTTCTTCGTTGGGATCCGGAATCGAAGGTTGCGTGTGAAACATTAGTGACTACAGGCTTAGCTGTTTGTAGTGGTGAAGTAAAAACCAACGGTTATGTAGACATCCAGAAAATTGTTCGCGAAACAATACAAAAGATCGGTTATACAAAAGCTGAATATCGCTTTGATTATAATTCTTGTGGTATTATCACTACCATTCACGAACAATCGAGTGATATCAATCAGGGTGTTGAAAGAGCTAATCTTGAAGATCAGGGTGCCGGCGATCAGGGGATGATGTTTGGTTATGCTACCAATGAAACCGATAATTATATGCCTTTGTCTATTGACCTTGCGCATAAATTGTTGGAGGAGCTTGCAAAAATTCGTCGGGAAGACAAAAAAATCATGAACTATCTCAGACCTGATGCCAAGTCACAGGTGACGGTAGAATATGCCGATAATGGGAAACCTTTACGTATCGACACCATTGTGATTTCTACTCAACACGATGAATTTATCAAACCTGCAGACGATACTTATGAAGCATCTAAACTTGCTGAAAAGCAGATGTTGGATAGGATTCAGAAAGATATTGCCAGCATATTGATTCCACGTGTTAAAAAATCTCTGCCTAACAGGCTAAAAAAATATTTTAACGATGACTTCCGTCTGCTGGTTAATCCAACAGGGAAATTTGTAATTGGTGGTCCTCATGGCGATACCGGACTTACAGGTCGTAAGATCATTGTTGATACCTACGGTGGCAAAGGCGCTCATGGTGGTGGAGCCTTCTCAGGTAAGGATTCTTCAAAAGTTGACCGGTCGGCTGCTTATGCTGCACGTCATATTGCAAAGAATATGGTTGCTGCAGGGGTTTCTAATGAGATCCTGGTCCAGGTTGCTTATGCAATTGGTGTTGCAGAACCTGTTGGATTGTATGTCAACACTTACAAAACAGCCAAGGTACGGGGTGCCGATGGAAAGATTTTAACCGATGGTGAAATCTCAGCTCAGGTATCCAAAATCTTTGACATGCGACCATTTGGTATTGTTAGCCGTTATGGATTGAAAAACCCAATATTTTCACCTTCTGCATCTTACGGACATTTTGGACGTGACTCGTATGAAAAGGAAGTAGAAGTATATTACTCCAACGGTCACACCGTAACTCGTGATGTTGATGGTAAAAACGTTAATTTCAAGAAAGTTAAATTCTTCTCCTGGGAAGAGTTAGATGCAGTTGCCGATATTAAAAAGGCCTTCGGATTGTAATTAATCCGGTTGCTCATATTCAAAGAGGGTTGTTACGATTCATTTCAGGTAACAACCCTTTTTTATTAAATATAAATGAAAAAGTGTGAAACGATTTATTTTTTATCTTGTTTCTAGGTTTTCAATATTAACTTTGACACAAATAATGTGAGATGAATACAATAACCAAAAATATCATCGGTGGGATTATCATTGCTTTTGTGCTTTTCCTGATGTGGTATTTTTCCAGTCTTGTCATATATACTGTGATTGCAGTCGTTATTTCTATTATTGGGAGACCGATTGTTAACTTTTTCGATAGGCTCAGAATCTGGAAGTTGAAATTGCCTCATGGCCTGAGTACAGCACTTGCCTTAGTCGTTATCATTGGTTCCCTTATTGGTCTGGCAGCAATATTCGTCCCCCTGATTATGCATCAGGCAAAAGTTATTGCTGCTATTGATGTAAATGCAATAAGCATTGATATGCGGCTTCGTTTAAAGGGTATTCAGGATGTGCTACATCAGTATGGCATTTTGCATTATTATGAAAATCTGGATACAGTGCTCATCAATAGGGCTAAAGAAATTGTTACGCTCTCTTCATTTTCAGATATATTGGGAAGTATATTTAACTTTGCCTCAAACCTCTTTATAGGATTGTTTTCAGTGATTTTTATCTCCTTCTTTTTCCTTAAGGACGAAAATCTTTTTTCACATATCATCCTGATGACGGTTCCGGAGCAGTACGCTGATAAAACGAATGTGATTCTGACAGACACACGAAAATTGTTAACCCGTTATTTTACAGGAATTGTAATGCAGTTGTGTATCATGATGACGATTGAGGTAACCGGTCTTTCAATATTTGGAATTCCGAATGCCTTATTGATAGGTACATTTGGAGGCATGATGAATATTATACCTTACATTGGGCCATTGATCGGTGCTTCCGTTGGCATATTATTGGGCATTTCTTCAATTGTTTCATTTGGAAATTATAATGATATTATTCCGACTGCCTTAATCATTATTGGTGTTTTCTCTTTTGCAAATATGATCGACAATTTCGTGATCCAACCCTTCGTGTTTTCGAAACGGGTTAAAGCACACCCATTGGAAATCTTTTTTGTAGTATTGATGGCCGGTAGTATGGCCGGAGTTCCGGGAATGATATTGGCCATTCCCTCCTATACAGTCCTGAGGGTTATCGCCAGGGAATTCTTTGACAAATTTAGTGTGGTACGCAACCTGACCAAAAATCTGTGAGTTGATGATAAAAATTCGATCTATGTTCACTGACTCAATCAGGCTATTGACTTGTCTGACTTTTAAAAAAGTAATAAATATTTTTCAACTCGGGTTTTCTTACTTCATCTCCCGGCTTAAGCTTGTTCCATTTCAAAAGGGATCTCCCTTTGCTATGTCAATTGAGGTGTCGACTTTCTGTAACTTACAATGTACAGAATGTCCTTCAGGGCTGCGGAAGTTTACACGCCCTACCGGAAGGATAGATCCGGATTTCTTCCGACAAATCATTGATCAGGTCAAAGGATATCTTGTTTACCTGACCCTTTATTTTCAGGGTGAACCTTTCACTCATCCTCAATTTCTTAATCTGGTTCGCTATGCTCATGATAATGGAATATACACCGCTACTTCAACCAATGGACATTTTCTGACTGTTGAAAATGCACAGCAAACAGTTAATTCAGGTTTGGACAGGATTATTGTTTCGCTGGATGGATTGGATCAGGAAACCTATGCGACTTATCGTGTATCAGGAGACGTTGATAAAGTCAAGGACGGGATCAGAAATCTGGTAACGGCAAAAAAGGAAAGTCGTTCCAAAACGCCCTATGTCATTATTCAGTTCATTGTGTTTGCCCATAATAAGCATCAGATCGAAGATGTTAAGGCTTTTGGTAAAAAGGTGGGAGTGGATGAAGTTCAGATCAAGAGTGCACAGATCTATGATTTCAACAAAGTGACCAAATCATTGATTGATGAGAGCAAATATTCCCGTTACAGCCATACAGAAGATGGTAGCTGGAAGATAAAGTCAAAACTACCCAACAGATGCTGGCGATTATGGAGTGCCTGTGTGGTCACGTGGGATGGTGTGATCGTGCCCTGTTGTTTTGATAAAGATGCTGACCACAGGCTTGGCAACCTGAATGAAAATACGTTTCAACAAATCTGGGAAAGTAATTCCTATAAACAATTTCGCAGTAAGGTTTTTGCCAACCGCAAGCAAATAGAAATCTGTAGAAATTGCAGCGAAGGACTATAAATAAAAAACCCTCCATCATTGATGAAGGGTTTTTAAAAAAAAGTTCTGAGATTTTAAACCTGCATGATATCTTTTTCTTTGTGCTCAAATATCTTATCAACCTTGGTGATATAGTTGTCGGTTAAAGTCTGAATTTCTTTTTCCAGTTCCTTTATTTCATCCTCTGCAATACCATCTTTTTCAAGCTTTTTAGCTGACTCATTGGCATGTCTGCGAATATTACGTAATGCGACTTTTGCAGCTTCTCCTTCTGCTTTGGCTTTTTTGACCAATTCTCTACGACGCTCTTCTGTTAAAGGGGGTAGACTGATGCGCAATACTTCACCATTATTGCTGGGTGCAAATCCGAGATTTGCATTGATAATGGCTTTTTCTATTGCATGCAAGGTGGTTTTATCCCAGGGTTGGATGATAATAGACTTAGCATCCGGAGTGTTGATATTCGACATCTGGTCGAGTGGAGTGTGGGCTCCGTAGTATTCTACTTTTACGCCTTCGAGCATAGCAGGGGTTGCTTTACCGGCTTTGATTTTGTGAAGTTCAAACTCGAAGTGGTGAATGGCAATATCCATGCTTTCGATGGTCTCTTCTACCACAAAATTAGATTCTTCGGTCATATGATTAGAGCTTAGTGGTTGTGATACAAATATAATTGGTTTTAATAAATTTGGCAAAAAAAGGAAAGGAATTATCTATCGGTATAAATTAAATTTGAACCAAAGTCCCTATTTTCTCACCCCTGACTACTTTAAGAAGGTTTCCGGCTTTATTCATGTCAAACACAATCAAGGGCATGGCATTTTCTTTGCAAAGTGTAAAGGCAGTCATATCCATGATGTTGAGCCCTTTTTCATAAGCCTCGTCAAAAGTTAATGTGTCATATTTTACAGCTTTTGGATCCTTTTCTGGGTCTGCAGTATAAATACCATCAACCCGTGTTCCTTTCAGGATAACATCAGCCATAGTTTCAATTGCTCGCAATGCACTTGCTGTATCAGTAGTGAAATAAGGATTGCCGGTTCCGGCAGCGATAATGACTACTTTCCCTTCGTCAAGAGATTGGATTGCACGTTGACGGCTCATCGACTCTGCGATTGCTTCTATTGCAATACCTGAAAGTAGTTTAGTGGCAACGCCCAGATTATTTAAAGCGCTTTGGAGAGCCATGCTATTGATTACTGTAGCCAGCATCCCCATATAATCGCCCTGAACCCGATCGAAACCTTGCATGGTCCCTTTTAAACCTCTGAAGATATTGCCTCCACCGATAACGATTGCGACTTCTATCTTTTGATCTATAACTGCTTTTATTTCAATAGCATATTCATTTAGTCGTATAGCATCAATGCCATATTGCTGATCACCCATCAGGGCTTCACCGCTCAGTTTGAGTAAGATCCTCTTGTACTTCATCTGTAAAAATGTTTTTAATATATATTATATCCCTTGTAAATGAATGAAGAGATAGCCGTGACCCGTTGTTTAAAGTTCAACAAGTCGATGATTAATATTTTGGATTAAATGACTGATAATCTGTTTTAATTCTTATAAATTGAAAATAAATCTTCTCACCATCGGTTGAAGTCGCATTACTGGCCACAAAATAATAAGGTAAATTGCCTTGAAGTGCTACTGTATCTTCGAATGGGATGTTAAATGTTGTTGTTTTATCAGTACGCATAAGCCATGTATTGGCGTTCATGCCTGAAGTTTTGGTAATATGCCATACTCCATCCTGGCTGAATTGAACCTTGCCTTGCAGCGTTGAGTTGTAAGACAGAGGAAAATAGTAGTTAAAGGTGTCAGGTGGATTGATCACATCATTGTAAGGTGTGAACATTGGCGTGCTTACTGTATTATCTTTCCGGCAGCCAAAATAAATGACGGAAAACAAAATAATCAGGCTGAGCAATCGAAAAATCTTTTTCATAGCAAACACGATTTGTTTTCCGTCATTCTTTACACATTTAATTATTCTTCACGGCCATGACAGTTTTTGAATTTCTTCCCGCTACCGCATGGACATGGGTCATTTCGACCAACTCTCTTTTCAACATGAATCGGTGCAGTAATTTCAGGTTGTGAGGTAGGCGCAATGGCAGCTAATGGGTCCTGCCTACCTTCTCTGATTTTACTGCGTTCAGTATTCTTTGGCACTCTGGCTTCTTTAACATCCTCTCCTTCAACCAGTGGCAGATTGCCCTTGATTAGGAATGAACTGATATCACGATTCACCTTCTGGATGAGTATTTTAAAGAGACTGAATGATTCAAATTTATAAATAAGTAATGGATCTTTTTGTTCGTACGAAGCATTTTGTACACTTTGTTTCAAATCATCCAATTCTCGCAAGTGTTCTTTCCATGCATCATCGATAGCCGATAATGTAATTCCCTTTTCAAACGAGAGGATAACTTCGCGACCCTTATCAGAGTATGCTTTTTTGAGGTTGGCAACTACTGAAATCGTTCTACGGCCATCAGTAAACGGAATGGCAATATTTTCATAATGAGGATGATTCTCATAAACATCCCTGATGACCGGTGTGGCACGATCGGCAATGAGTTTGGTCTTGGTCCTGTAATTGGCATAAAGTTCGAGGTAGATTTTATTGGTCAGCTCTTCTTTATTTGTCTTTAGGAAATCATCTTCATTGACATCGGGATCATACGCAAGTGTTTTCAGCATTTCGTTGATGAAAGCCTGATAATCTTCAGTTTCCTGATGATCGCTTACTATTTGTTCGCAAACATCATACATCATATTTGAGATATCAATGGCAAGCCTTTCACCAAAGAGAGCATGACGTCTCTTTTTATAAATAACCTCACGTTGCTGGTTCATGACGTCATCATATTCCAACAAACGCTTACGGATTCCAAAGTTGTTTTCTTCTACTTTTTTCTGAGCACGTTCAATAGACTTGGTGATCATTGAATGTTGGATCACCTCTCCCTCTTTCAATCCCAATGTGTCCATTACACCGGCAATACGAGCAGAACCAAACATTCGCATCAGATCATCTTCCAGCGAAACGAAGAATTGAGAAGAACCCGGGTCTCCCTGGCGTCCGGCACGACCTCTTAACTGACGGTCTACACGACGTGACTCATGACGTTCTGTACCAATAATTGCAAGACCACCTGATTCTTTTACACCTGGTCCCAACTTGATGTCGGTACCACGACCTGCCATATTTGTTGCAATCGTAACCGTTCCTGCTTTACCGGCTTCGAGGATAATCTCGGCTTCACGCTGGTGGAACTTGGCATTCAAAACATTGTGTTTGATCTGACGAAGACTGAGCATTCGGCTCAATAACTCTGATGTTTCAACTGAAGTTGTACCAACCAATACAGGCCTCCCGGCTTTGATGAGCGCATCGACTTCGTCAATTACAGCATTATATTTTGCCCTTTTAGTCTTGTAAATAAGGTCTTCACGGTCAGAACGAATAACATCCCTGTTTGTTGGGATTTCAACAACATCCAATTTATAAATATCCCAAAACTCACCTGCTTCCGTGATGGCTGTACCTGTCATACCGGCCAGTTTTTTGTACATACGGAAATAGTTCTGAAGGGTGATCGTTGCATAAGTCTGTGTAGCAGCTTCAATCTGGACATTTTCCTTGGCTTCGATTGCCTGGTGCAGACCATCTGAATAACGACGTCCTTCAAGAATACGGCCAGTACCTTCATCAACGATCTTGACCTTGTTGTCCATTACGACATATTGGATGTCGATTTCAAACAAGGTATATGCCCGTAACAACTGGTTGACAGTATGGACACGTTCTGATTTAATGGCATAGTCGCTCAGTAGAGCACTCTTCCGTTCAACCTTTTCTGCCGGTGCCAGACCCATTTTCTCAATATCTGCGATTTCAGAACCTACATCGGGTAACAGGAAGAAGTTGGTGTCATTGTATGATTGATTCAACACATCAATACCCTTATCCGTCAGCTCAATCTGATTATTTTTTTCATCGATAACAAAGAAAAGTGGTTCATCGACGATATGCATATTGCGGTTTTGTTCCGCCATATAGAAGTTCTCTGTTGTCTGTAGCAACGCTTTCATCCCGGGTTCACTTAAGAACTTGATGATGGGTTTGTTTTTTGGAAGGCCACGATAGGCTCTCAATAATAATAGGCCACCCTCTTTTTTCTTGTCAGAATCGGGTTCACCCTGCAATAAGCGTTTGGCATCAGCCAGAACGCTGGTTACCAGTGTTCGTTGTAAATTATATAATTTTAAAATTTGTGGCTTTAAATCATCAAACTCCTGGTGGTCTCCACGGGGAGTCGGACCGGAAATGATAAGTGGTGTACGGGCATCATCAATCAATACAGAGTCGACCTCATCCACGATAGCGTAGTTAGGCTCCCTTTGTACCATCTCATCCGGATCATGCGTCATATTGTCACGCAGGTAGTCAAAACCGAACTCGTTATTGGTACCGTAAGTGATATCTGCGAGATAAGCATTTCTGCGTTCGAGAGAATTGGGTTGATAGCGGTCTATACATTCAACCTTAAGTCCATGAAATTCATAAAGCATCCCCATCCATTCCGAGTCACGTTTGGCCAGATAATCATTGACTGTAACGATATGAACACCTTTACCAGGTAGCGCATTCAGGTAAACGGGCAAGGTGGCCACAAGTGTTTTTCCTTCACCTGTTGCCATTTCAGAGATTTTACCCTGATGAAGAACAATACCTCCGATCAATTGCACATCATAATGGCACATATCCCAGGTGATAAGGTTGCCACCGGCCATCCACTTATTATGATATAAAGCTTTATCGCCAATAATTTCTATGTTTGATCTTTTAGTCGCCAGTAAACCATCAAATTCGGTAGCCGTAACTTCGACCACTTCATTTTCTTTCAGCCTTAGAGCCGTTTCTTTTACTACTTGAAATGCTTCAGGTAAAATCTCGTTGAGTACGACCTGCGTTTTGGCATAACTTTCTTTTTCAAGACGTTCGATGGTTGTATAGAGCATTTCTTTCTCTTCAACATCCATTTCAAACTCTTCTTCTATCCTGTCCTTGATGGATTTAATCTCATCTTCTTCAGCTTTCACTCTTTCACGAATGGTCTCTTTGAACTGAATCGTTTTGGCACGAAGTTCGTCATTAGAGAGCTTTGCAATCTCGGGATAGGCTTTAATTGCAGTGTTCAGTATTGGTTTCAGTTCTTTTAAATCCTTTTCGGCTTTTGTTCCAAAAAGTTTTGAGAGCAAGTTCATCATGATGCTATTATTTTATTTATTGGCAGTCGGATAAGTTATTATCAAATCCGGTGCCAACGACACATTGTCAGTTTAAAGGGTAACGGTTTCATTTATCAGGTCATGACACAAAAACGCTTCCTGAAGCAAAGTTACTTGATTTTCATGAAATAATCTACACAAGTGCATGTAAAAGCAAAAGGCATCCGGAACAGGATGCCTTTTGATGACTCAATATTCGTCTTCGTGGAAAAAAAAGTCTTCCTTCGTTGGGTATTCAGGCCAGAGGTCATCTATACTTTCGTACATTTCGCCTTCATCCTCAATTTCCTGCAGGTTTTCGATTACCTCCATAGGTGCTCCTGATCTGATGGCGTAGTCGAGCAACTCCTCTTTGGTAGCAGGCCAAGGCGCGTCTTCGAGTTTTGATGCTAATTCTAACGTCCAATACATATGTATGAAGATTTTGGGGGTTGTTTCATTTTGCAAAAGTAATTTTTTCTTTGTAGAAATCAAGTTCTTTTTTTTCAGAAGCCTGATATTTTTTTTGACACATTTAAATTATTGGAATCCAGGGAATTTCTTCTGCCTTAAAATCTTTGCTTAATTTTCTGGCTAATACGAAAAAGTAATCAGAAAGCCGGTTGAGATATTTATAACAGATTGGATCGACCTCATTTTCAGGAGACATCCTAAGGATGGTACGTTCGGCACGTCGACAAACCGTACGAGCTACATGAGCATATGAAACGGCAACATGTCCTCCCGGTAGAATAAAAGAATTTAAAGCAGGAAGGGTTTTGTTCATTTCATCAATTGCATCTTCCAGACCAATAACTTCCTTGTTGTTAATTACAGGGAGTTTGCGCGAACCGGAATGAGTGTCATCAGCCAGTAATGCTTCAAGCACAAAGAGCTGTTCCTGAATCCTGATCAGAAACAACCGGGTTAAAGGATCGATATCCTGATCCCTGATGAGTCCAACGAATGCACATAACTCATCAACGGTACCGTAAGCTTCAATTCTTTCATGATATTTTGGAACACGCCTGCCACCAATAAGAGAAGTCTGTCCCTCATCACCAGTACGCGTATAAATCTTTCCCTCCTGACCCATATCCGACAGTTTCAAAAGCAAACACGGTTGATTATGAAATGTTCAGTGAATTGCTAAATCTCGTTACCATAGTAGGAAACTGTCCGGATATCCAGATTCATTTCATCAGATGATATTTCTCCATCCAGTAACCGGACTATCCGGTGAGCATGTTTTGCAATATCTTCTTCGTGTGTAACTAGCACGATGGTGTTTCCGGCCTTGTGGATATGCTCTATCAGGCCCATGATTTCATGCGATGTCTTGGAGTCGAGATTTCCAGTAGGTTCGTCGGCAAGTATGATAGAGGGTTTATTAACTAGCGCGCGGGCTACAGCAACACGTTGACGCTGACCTCCGGAGAGTTCATTGGGCTTATGATGCATACGGTCTTCCAGTTTCACATCGAGCAGCACCTCTTTAGCACGTTCGGTACGTTTTGCTTTTGTCACCCCGGCATAAATCTGAGGTAACATTACGTTTTCAAGCGCACTCGATCTTGGCAATAAATTAAATGTCTGGAATACGAAGCCGATTTCACGATTACGGATTTCTGCAAGCGCATTGTCATCAAGTTTACTGACATCGTTGTGATTAAGCCAGTATTCACCGCTGGTTGGGGTATCCAGACAGCCCAGTAAGTTCATAAGCGTTGATTTACCTGAACCTGAAGGGCCCATTAGAGCTACAAATTCACCCCGTTGAATCGTAAGGGAGACTTTGCGCAATGCATGTACAGTTTCTGTTCCAACACGGTAATTTCTGACGATATCAGTCAGTTTGATGACTTCCGTTTCCATGGTTTTATGTTTAGTTCTTTGTTATCCTTAGAGTGATGTGTAGAGTTAAAAAAGGCTATTAAAATCATACAGTCTTTCAGTTTCAAAAATAGTGATTTTAATAGCTGTTTTTGCAAAAGTAATATATTTTGATATTAACTAATACGAAATTATAAAATCCTGTTTGCTAAGTTCTTTCTTAAAGAAAACGATGCCAAACTGGAACAAATCAAGCGTGAGTGTCACGGATTGATGTTTCTGAATGATATTCCAGGCTTCGTTCATTTCTTCTGACCAATGAATATCATCGAAAATTAACACTGTATCATTATCGGATTTCCTTAAACAGCTTTCAAAATATCTCAATGTTGGATCTTTTCGGTGGTTGCCGTCTATAAAAGCAAAATCAATTTTAGGAATTGCAATGATGATGGTATCCAATATGTTATCAAAATTGCCAATTTCTTGACGGATATTTTTCAATCCCAGTTGTTTAAAATTGTCATCGGTTCTTTCAGCAATGCCTCGACACCCTTCAATTGTTATAATATTAGCGTCAGGATTAGCCAATGCCATATAGGTTGTACTGATTCCCAAACTGGTTCCCAGTTCCAGAATAGTAGAAGGTTGCAGATAATTTACCAACTTGTATAATAACTCTCCATATTTTGACCTGATACTGTTATTGCTGAAAAGGGAAGTAACACTTTTCCGTTTTGTTGCATATTCCAGTGTACCTGCTCCTGCTCCAAAATCAATCACCTCTATTTCTGAGTGATCATTGTGAAGCTGTTTGCGTAAAACATCAACTTTAGAATAATCAGGATAACGATATTTTTCATTAATCACATTCTTTACTAAATCATAGGTAAATGGCGAATGCAAATGATGAATATTGATCGCTTTTAGTTTGTAGTTGAGAAAGCTTTTTAGTTGAAATATGATTTTTCCCATTGTATGATTTTGGAAGTAGTCAGATGTCCGAATCAAGATCCGGTATTAATTTGATGCACTGATAAAAAAAGGGTAAGTAGAGTCAGACAAATGTAATCAAACCACCTTTTTTATACAAGGTAAGATCTGAAGAAAGTTGAGACAATTTTTAATAAAAATGCTTACCTTGCAGAGGGAATCAGTTTTATGGAAAAGTTAGAGTTGAAAAAGGTCCTTGCATGGACTGCAATTTGTATTTCAGGAATCTTTGCCAACTTATGGGCTTATTGGGGGATCAACGAAAACTTTCATGAAGGATGGTACTTCATCAAATTTTGGGATAATGTCATGCTGATGTTTGGTCAATATCTGCTCATGCCATTAGGATTTATGCTTCTTGCCTTCATTTCCATAAGATGGCATAAAGTCGGAGCTGTATGTCATTTACTAGTAGCCGGTGGAGCATTTTACCTTTTTGGTAAAATGAATGCTGGATTTTTTCTTGTGACGATCCCTTTAATAGGATTGGCAGTATTATATTGGTTTGGAAGCATCCAAAGAAGAAAATTTGCCTACATTCTCATCATTGGATTGCCACTTATTCAAATGGTTGGTATAGGAACTTTTCAGGCTGTTAGAATAGACAACAGGTACAATGATGGCAATTTTGGTGAACGATTGATAACAGGGAATGGAGTAGAACTGATATGGGCTCCACAAGGTCCTGGTTGGCCAGATAAAGGTACTTCCTGGGATGAAGCTACTAAAATCTGTGCGCACTTAAACGATGATGGTATAACATTAAGTGATATGGAACTTAACATCTGGCGTTTGCCAACTATAAATGAAGCCGTACGTTCAATGATCTATCATGGATACAATGCCGGTGGAGTTTGGGATAGTATTACCGGAAAAGCAATATATAGCAATCAACCTGATAAAGAATCACCACTTTGGAATATTCATATGAAGACAATATACTGGTGGACATCAACCCAGGTTAATGATAAAGATTCATATATCATCGTCTACAATGGAGGTGTCTGGCTTCGGAAGAAGAGTTTAAATGCCGCTTATATTAATTTTCGTGCGGTGAGAGATGTGAACTAAATGAAGTTGATTTTTTTATTAATCCTAAAAACTTAGTAAAATGGAAAAACTAATTGCATGTTGTGGATTAAATTGCGCTTCTTGCGATGCAAGAAATGCTACCATCACGAATGATGACAAACTTCGTAAGGAAACCGCTGAGAAATGGACAGTAGAATTCAAAGCTGACATTACTCCTGAAATGATTAATTGTACCGGTTGCCGGGAAGAAGGAGTGAAATTTGCACATTGTGCAGAATGTGAAATCAGAAACTGTGTTCATGCTAAGGGTTTTAAATCTTGTGGAGAATGTAAAGAACTTGAAAGCTGTCCAAAAGTTGAAAACATTCTTAAATATGTCCCCGATGCCTTGGCAAATCTAAAATCGTTGAACTGATAATTTAAGACATCAAGGAAAATGAAAACTCCCATTCAGTTATTGCATTGGTCACCTCGCATTCTTTGCATCGTGGCCATTCTATTTGTGAGTCTTTTTGCACTCGATGCCTTTGCACCCGGACTCACCATTTGGCAGCAAATTGCCGATTTTTCCATGCATTTAATACCCTCTTTTATTTTACTCGCCTGCCTGATTGTAGCCTGGAAAAAAGAGTTAATAGGAGGGATTTTATTTACTTTGATAGGACTTGCGTTAAGTCCGTTTATCTTTCAAATGAATTATCATAGAACTCAATCGGTCGGTGTGAGCCTGGTCATAATTCTGATGATTACTTTCCCATTTGTTATTGTGGGCGTCCTTTTTATCCTGAGCCACTTCATGAAGAAAAAGAATCTACAAAATAAAGGCTTGTAAATTTTTATTCATTCCTGTAACAAGTTACAGTCATTCTCTGTCGCATAATAAACAACTTAATCAGTCACTAGTAGGAGATAAATTGAAATTTTATTTTAGAGTGAAAAAACACCTAAATATCTTTGTGTCTGAAAAAAAAATATAACTTTACAAAAGAAAGATTTTTAGTCTTTAAATTCAATAAACGAACTCTTAAAATCAATTATCATGGCAAAATCTGAAGACGCGAAGAAAAACGAAAAGAAAGAACCTCTGAAAACCCCTAAAGAAAAAAAGGCAGAAAAGAGAGAGAAGAAAGCTAATAAAAAATAGCTATATTTGCTTCATGATGAACAGGAAAGAAGATCTAATCAATTTTTGGGGAAGAGCCATATTCATGGTTCTTTTCCTCTTTTTGATTTCTTCTTTTTATGAAAAGTCATTTACTCCTGACAATAGACCAATTCGATATGCGTCGATATCATTACTGGATACGAGCACAATCAATGCAGTTTCAGTAGATGCTATACAACTCCCCTTATTTGAGAAAAGTTGGATCTCATTAATTGACAAATCAAACTTTACGTTTTTCAATGAGAATCTAAAAATATTTGCTGACAGCAAAAAGATAACCCAAAGAATTACCACTTTACAGAAAACTCAACGATTGATAAAATCTACAATCCATTATGGCTTTTATGATCATCTATTCCCCATAGATAATGATGAGTTACCGGTTTTAAGCTAAAATACTGTTAATTATCATATTAACATTCCTTCTTTAATAAGATGGCATACAGTTTTTAAAACTTAAAATCTTATAACAATGAAAACTATATTATATTCAATCATCGCAATGCTCATTTGCGGTTCTTTATTCATGGGCTTTATCAATCCCGCAAGTATAAATAAAACTATTCTGATTCAATCAGTAGACAAACAGGCATCTTCTGTTTCACTAACGCGGTCTGCCGAAATTATTACTAACAGGCTGAAAGCTTTGAGCGCTGCGAAATTCGATCTTACAGTAATTCCCGGAAAAAATCAAATTAAAGTAAATTTAGAAGGTGATTGGGATCTTAATACCGTTGAAACCCTTCTTACCCAAAAAGGAAAGTTGGAATTTTACGCGACTTATAATCATCAGCAATTATCTGAACTCTTAAAAGGCGACAGTCACCTGTTTTCTCTAATGAATGCACAGGATGCAAAGAGTACGGAAAAAATTGTAGGCTGTGTCCCAGTGGAAGATCGTGATAAAGTCAATGATTATTTAAAAACGTTTGGACTAAGTGAAAAGTGTAGGTTTGCCTGGGAGCAATTACCATCCATTCCCAAAGCCTGCCTTTATGCACTTCAACTGGAAAATCAAAAAGGTGCACCATTTACAGGAGCTGACATTGAGAGCGCTCATCTTAGCCATCTTAAAAATTCAAATCCCAGTATCAGCATGAGTTTTAAGAAGCCGGCAATACCATTATTTGCTGATTTCACCAAACGCAATATGGACAATGCAATTGCTATCTTACTGGATAATAACGTGATTTATTCACCTACCGTAATGTCGGTGATTGAAAATGGAACTTGTATATTTACCGGTAATCCTACAGAAATGCAAACAAAATTACTGGTATTATTCATCAATAGTGGAGAGCTACCCATTAGTTTTGAAGTGGTGAAATAATTCGAACGATCAGGGGCTGTAAATCACTACAGCCCCTTTTTATTTGAATTACGATAACATAGGCTTTCCTTTAGTCAGAATCAGTGAGGAAAATAGTTAATAGTTATTATACCTGACAATTGTTAATTTATAAGTAAATTCTTGCAATAGGCTTGCCGTTTTTGTAATTTTAGTAAAAATATTCCATGCAAAAGCAGCTATCAAGATTATTTATTGTAGCGGGTATTATATTTCTGTTCTCATCCTGTAATGCCCAGACAAATTCAAAAAAGGTTGCTCAAATTGACCGGCAACCTGCTGTTGCGGGATCATTCTATCCTGCAGACAAGGGCGAGTTGTTAAAATCATTAGTAGAATATTTTAACAAAGCGCCAAAGATATTGAAGCAGCAACCACTGGCTGTTATTGTTCCTCATGCCGGATATGTCTTTTCGGGGGGTGTGGCAGCTGCTGGCTATAAGCAAATCGACCGGGATGCTCATTTCAAACATATATTTATTATAGGCCCTTGCCACACAACATATTTTGATGGAGCTGCAGCCTATTCCATCGGCGATTTTATAACTCCTCTGGGCAGAGTCCATGTCGATACTTTAGCAGGTTGGCTGGTAAAAAAGTACAGTTTCATTTCCAATGATCCCCGACCTCATGCTCAGGAGCATAGTATCGAAGTACAATTGCCTTTTCTTCAATATTGGTTAAAAAATCCGTTTACTATAGTGCCTATTATTATCGGAGATGAATCACCCCTTACCTGCAGTCATTTGGCTTCTGCACTGGAGCCATTCTTTAACAACGACAATTTGTTTATTATCAGCACCGATTTTTCGCACTATCCCAATTATTCCGATTCAAATATCTCTGATAGCATCATGGCCAATGCCGTTTTGACCAACTCCTCAAAAGCATTTGTGAAAGCCAAACTCAAGGATGAAGGTAAAAATACCCTCAACCTTGTAACAGCTATGTGTGGATGGACCTCGGTGCTGACCCTAATCGATATAACGGAGAAGCATCCTGATTTATCATTCCAAAAGATACTACATAAAAATTCAGGTGATGTAGAATATGGCGATAAAAACAAAGTGGTTGGATATTATGCCATTGGACTGGTACAAAAGAAGCCGAAAGAAGCTGAAAAATTCAGTCTATCCAATGATGATAAAACTACCTTGCTTAAGATAGCCAGAAGAACTATCCTGGAATATATCAAAAACAATACTGTACCCGCGATAGACAAAAAGTTGCTGTCCCCAAACCTCACAACGCCAGCAGGCGCATTCGTTACTTTAAGTGAGAAAGGTGAACTGCGGGGCTGTATTGGAAGCTTTCAGGCAACAGAACCTTTGTACAGCATTGTCCAATCCATGGCTGTTGCGGCAGCTACCAGAGATAGCCGTTTTGAGCCAGTAAAACCTTCCGAGATTGATCATCTGAATATTGAAATATCAGTGCTTACTCCCATGAAAAAAATAAAATCAATAGATGAAATCGAATTGGGGAAACATGGTATTTATATTGTAAAAGGAAACCAATCCGGAACTTTTCTCCCACAGGTTGCAACCGAAACGCATTGGACCAAAGAAGAATTCCTGGGTCACTGCGCCCAGGATAAAGCCTTCATTGGATGGAATGGATGGAAGGATGCTGACATTTATATCTACGAGACATTGGCATTCAGAGAAAAATAAAGTCACTAAAATGAGTCAATGTTCTAATTTAAAAATGAACTACTGAACCTTTAAAAATGAACACCCCATATTTATTGCTGCAAATCAGCATTTTGGTATTAATGCTTTACCTGTTTAGCTGGCTTTTATCCGGCTTAAATATCATTTCTAAAGCTTTACACCGAAAGATATGGAATTCAGCATTAATCATCACCTTCCTTGTAACAGCTGTTCTGGGTCTCATTCTGGCGATACAAATCAACTATAAACTTGAATGGCCCATCGTAAAGACACTTCTCATTTGGCATGTCGATTTCGGCATTGCACTGAGTTTTATCGGCACATTCCATCTTTTATGGCACAGCAAGTATTACCTTAAAATTTTCAAACCAGAACAGGTCCATTCCATTGAAGAATCTCCTTCGCAAAATTTCAAACCGAGGAACCTGAATCATCTGAAATTATTGATACTGCTTTCCGGTTTTTTATCAACGGCCATACAGGTTCTCTTGATCCGCGAAGTTACTACCGTATTTCAGGGCAACGAGTTGATGATGAGCTGGACCCTGGGAATATGGATGCTTTTGACGGGAATCGGCGCCTTTTTGGGAAGAAGAAAAATGAATCTTGAAAAAGCAACGCGGGTTCTGGATAGCGTTTTAATCTTATTGCCTTGTTTAACATTAGCCCTGGTTCCCTTACTCGAAGTCCTGAAAACAAGCATATTTCCACCGGGAGTAATGGTCAATCCTGCCTATTTTCTGCTGATACTGCTCATCCTTCTTACTCCCGTTTGTTTGCTTAGCGGTTTTATCTATTCGCTTCTTGTAAAAACATATCGTTCCGGAGATGATGATTTTACCCGGGTGTATGCCTTTGAAGCAGTAGGCAGTTTAATAGGTGGTCTGGTCGTCTCTTTTGTGTTTGTTCAATGGCTCTCTGTAATTCAGTCACTTGGCGTGTTACTGTGTCTCACATTGATCATTTTTGCCATTGTACACCGGAAGATAAAGTATTATGTTGCTGTGGCGATAATCCTGGTTATTCTGTTTTCAGGTATCTTTTCGTTGAATAACTATTTGAAATCTTTTTTATTTATTCATCAGCATGTGCTTGACAGCAAGGAGACTCTCTATGGAAACATCACCATTACCGAGACTGCCGGGCAATATAATTTCTTTGGGAATGGATCCCTGCTTTACACCACCGACAATATTATTGTTAACGAGGAATCTACACATTATGCACTCATGCAACGCCCGCTTCCGAAAGAGGTCTTACTCGTTTCGGGAGGGATTGGAGGTATGGTTTCGGAAATACTTAAATACAGTTCTGTCAAAAATGTAGATTATGTTGAGCTAAATCCAAGGTTAATCAATATGGCTGTCAAATATAAGCCGTTGCCTGCCGATAAAAGAGTTCATATCCTGGTCGATGATGGAAGACGCTTTATTCAGCAAGTCAAAAAAAAATATGATGTTGTTATTTTTGCCGTTCCCGATCCTTCGAGTCTTCAGATCAACCGGTTTTACACGAATGAGTTCATGACCCTTCTGAAGCAGAAGCTTAATCCCGGAGCCGTGATTTTATATAGCATCTCTTCATCAGGTAATTATATGAGCACAGAGAAAATTGGAATAGAAACAACCGTTTATCAAACACTGAAAAACAACTTTCCTCATGTCGAAATTATTCCCGGCGAAAGGGACTATTTCATTGCATCCGATTCAACGTTGAGAATTGATGTCGCGCAGCTTGCGGCCTCTAAAAAGATAGACACGAAATACGTCAATGCCTATTATATTGACGACATTTCCATTCAGCAGAGAGGCCAGTATATAAAAGACAACCTCAAAAAAGAAAAGCTGTTGAACCTTGATGAAAAACCATTACCGGTATATTATCATACCCTGCAATTTATTTCCGAATTTACATCCAAAGCTTGGATGTTTATGGTTATCCCGGTGCTCATTCTGTTGATCCCTTTGTTTTTTATGCGATCTGTTGCCGCAGGTATGTATATCTCAGGATTCACCGCCTCTTCTTTCGAAATACTGATCATTTTCACCTTTCAGACTTTTTATGGATACGTTTATTCAGCCATCGGCATCATCATTGCAATATTTATGGGTGGACTTGCTTTAGGCTCAATATATGGCAATCGGTTTAGTGCAACAAAAAAACATTTTGTCTCTGCACAACTACTTTTAGTATTGTATGCCTTAATATTCCCCCTGTTCTGGAACCTGCAGAAAGAAACAGGCAACAGTTATGCAGGGTTGGTTTTGTTTTTTCTGATAACCGTTTTACTTTCTGTTATTACAGGTTTTCAATATGTTGTCGGGACCAGATTATTACCGGGCAGCTACACCCGGACGGCGCCACTCTTGTATGCCGTCGATTTAATAGGTTCCTCGTTGGGCGCAATTGTGATCTCTGTAATTCTTTTGCCCTTGATGGGGGTTACCAACAGCTGTCTTTTGATAGCCGGTTTAAATTTTCTTCCTGCTTTTTTAAATATCATCAGGAAAAACTAAAATAGGATGGCATTACGTTTTAATAAAACGAGGTGGATATGAAAACGATGAACAAACGGGAATTTATTAAAAGTAGCGCTTTCTGTGTGGGAGGTCTGTTTTGTGCAAAATTATTCAATAATGCAATGCTGGGGGAGGATGACCGATTGTGGAAATGGAGCCGTGAAGCTATTTTCTACGAAGTCACCCCGAGAGGTGTAAAATGCGGCGTCTGTCCGAACGGATGCACTTTACGGCCGGGGGAGACCAGCACTTGCCACAACCGCGTGAACTATAAAAATAAACTGTATACCATTGCCTACGGCAACCCCTGTGCCGTTCATATCGATCCAATCGAAAAAAAACCTCTTTTGCATTTCCTGCCCCAGTCGCGTGCATTTTCCATAGCAACGGCAGGGTGTAACTTAAAGTGTTTGAATTGCCAGAACTGGGATATCTCACAAACCAGTCCGAAAGAAACCAGAAATATTGATTTAATGCCAGACCGGGTGGTAGAGGAATGTCTTGCAAATGACTGTACCTCTATAGCTTATACCTATTCCGAACCGATTTCGTTTTATGAATATGTTTTTGATACGGCAAGGTTGGCCCATGCAAAAGGGTTAAAGAACGTGTTTATTTCAAACGGTTATATTAATGATGAGCCGTTGAATAAACTTGCTCCTTACCTCGATGCGGCAAACATCAACCTTAAATCGTTTGACAATTCCATTTACGTGAAACTCAATTCAGGGAAATTACAACCCGTGCTTAATACCCTGAAAACACTTAAAGCGCATAAGGTATGGCTTGAAATTACAAACCTGGTTATACCCTCCTGGACCGACGATTTTGAGATGATTAAGCAAATGTGCGAATGGCTCGTAGCAAACGGATTTGCAGAATACCCCTTGCATTTTAACCGGTTTTTCCCACTGTATAAATTAACACAACTTCCTGCAACACCCATCTCCACTCTTTTAAAGGCCAAAGAAATTGCAGAAAATGCAGGATGTAAATATGTTTACGTAGGTAATATACCCGAAACCGGTACTGAAAACACCTTCTGCCCTAAATGTAAAAAGCTGGTCGTTGAACGAAAGGGCTATGCCATTCTGGCGATGAATCTGAAAAAAGGGAAATGCAAGTTCTGTGGTTACACCATTAACGGAGTGTGGACGTAAAGGTTTGCCGTTCTTAAGTCCTGCCTTTCATATTGAAACACTTTTAAATTGTTTTGAACCCCTCCGGAATTTATACCCCTCCGGACATTTTCTTTGACCCTTACGACACGACTCCCGGATCACCCCGGAGCCATTGCTAGATATCTGGTAGACACTCCCAGTGTATAAAGCACATTTAATTCACATGTAAAGCACATGTCAGGCTCACTATAAGCTTAACATGTGCCTGACATGTGCCTGACATGTGCTTAAAATGTGCTTGACACCCTTGCTTCATCCCCCGAGTGTCAGGTCAGTATTTTCTCATTATCCGGGAGTCAGGGAGTTTAGGGAGTTTAAATCACACTCCATTTTGACTCGATTATATACCTCAGTAAGATACTCAATAATCAGGCAAATTCCTGTTATTAATGGACTAGGTTAAAGTTTTCTTAATATGAATAGGAATTTCAGTTGATGTCCCTAACTAAACTATCCGGAATTAGTTTTTAGGTTTACTTTTGCTTGGAGTTGTTGCTTTTTTGCTGAATCCGAATTTTTCCATTTATTTATGACCGGGACAATGCTGAATATTACAGAGTGCCTGGAAAACGAAATTATGTATACCTTATCAGGGTATTAAATGACTAATCTGAAAAATTATAACAGTATGAAAATAAAATCATTACCCTTTCTTTTACTTTTTTCTTTTTTTACTTGTAGCCAAGTTTTACTGGCAGGAAATTTTACACGTATTAAAACCAATATCAACCGGGAATGGAAATTCAAATTGGGCGACTATTCTGACGCAGAAAGTGAATCGTATAATGATAAGGACTGGAGTAATATTAATTTACCACATAATTTTAGTATTCCTTATTTTCAATCGTCACAATGGTATACCGGATTCGGCTGGTATCGTAAGTATTTTACCGTTCCTGCACAATGGAAATCAAAACGTGTTTTTGTTGAATTTGAAGGAGCCTTTCGTGAAGCTCAGATATTTATAAACGGCAAACAGGTAGGAACTCACCGAGGAGGTTATACCGGTTTTTCCATTGATATTACCGATAAGCTGAAACCGGGTAAAAATGTTTTAGCTGTCCGATTAAACAATAATTATAATCCACGCCTGGCCCCCCGTAATGGAGATCATAACTTTACCGGTGGTATATACAGGGATGTCTATCTTGTTGTTACCGATCCGGTTCATGTTACCTGGTATGGTACTTACGTTACAACCCCAAATCTTTCTAAAGAATCCGGTGTGGTAAATATCAAAACCGAAGTACGAAATGATAGTAAAGTTTCCAGGAATTATACCTTAAAAAACGATATTGTTGATCCTTCAGGAAAAATTGTTTCCTCTGTTTCTTCTCAACAATCAATTGTGGCAAATTCAACCGTTGAATTCAACCAAACAACGCAACCTATCAAAGAGCCCAAACTCTGGCATCCTGATCATCCTTTCATGTATAAGACAGTCAGCACTATTATGGATGGAAAAAATGTATTGGATACCTACGCCACTCCGTTTGGTTTCCGTTGGATGGAATGGACTGCCGATAAAGGTTTCTTCCTGAATGGAGAACATTATTATTTCAAGGGAGTAGACGCTCATCAGGATCATGCGGGATGGGCCAGTGCCGTAACTAATTCGGCTCTTTTCAGAGATGTGCAGATGATCAAAGATTGTGGAATGGATTTCATTCGTGGATCACATTATCCACATGACCCCTCATACTCTGATGCCTGTGACTCGCTGGGTGTTTTGTTGTGGGAAGAGAATGATTTCTGGGGTTCTGGAGGCAATCAGAGAGAAACCGATAACTGGTATTCCGGGGCAGGAGCCTATCCGATGAACAAGGAAGATCGTCCTGAATTTGATGAAAGCGTGAAATCTGATTTGCGTGAGATGATCCGCATTCATCGTAACCATCCTTCCATAATTGTTTGGAGTATGTGTAATGAGCCTTTCTTTACAGGCGGGGGTACGATAGCACGTGTGAGAGAATTCTTGACAGAGTTGACCAAATTGACCCACGAATTGGATCCGAGCCGACCTGTCGGTATTGGAGGTTGCCAGAGAGGGGATATAGATAAAATTGGTGATGTAGCCGGATATAACGGTGATGGAGCTCGTTTGTTTATGCATCCGGGTGTGCCCAGTGTGGTGACTGAATACGGTTCAACCATCGCTAAACGGCCAGGCAAATTTATCCCTGGTTGGGGCGATTTGCAACAGGAGAAATTTCCATGGAGAAGCGGCCAGGCTCTTTGGTGTGCATTCGATTATGGAACGCGGGCAGGTGATTTTGGCCTGATGGGGATGATTGATTACTTCCGCATGCCCAAAAATATGTATTATTGGTATCGAAACGAATATAAACACATTGCAGCACCGGCTCCTGCAGTTGATGGGATTCCAGCCATGTTAAAACTTACTTCTGATAAAACTACCATATCAAATACCAACGGTACCGACGATATTAAGTTGATTGTTTCGGTGTTGGATAAGGATGGAAAACAACTCAGCAACTCACCTGATGTAACCTTGCAGATTGTATCTGGTCCGGGAGAATTCCCTACGGGGAATTCTATAACTTTTGGTAATACTTCCGATATTTATATCCGTGACGGTAAAGCCGCCATCGAATTCCGTTCCTATTATGGAGGTAAAACCGTTATAAAGGCTATATCGGCCGGATTGCAAAGTGACCAAATCGTTGTAGAAACAAAAGGAACTCCTGCTTACGTCAATGGGGTCACGCCTAAAGTGGTTGATCGACCTTACGTTCGTTATACTATTCCAAAAGAATCAGCCAAAGACGATTCAAAAGTGAATATTGCCTTCCAGAAACCAACCAGTGCCAGCAGTGAAACGGACGGTAAAGCTGCTAATCGTGCCAATGATAAAGATAAATTAACCTTCTGGGAATCCAACCCTAATGATAATGTTAAATGGTGGCAGGTGGATCTGGAAAACCTTTATACAGTATCTGAAGTAAATATCCTGTTCCCTTCGGGGGATATGGGTGCTTATAAAATTGAACTGTCAAAAGATAATCAGAATTGGGAAGCTATAGGGGTTCAAAAAGATGAGAATTCAAAAGAAAAATCTCGTATCCATCAGACAGATAGCAAGATTGTTGGACGTTACTTGCGAATAACATTTGCTCCAGTAACCAATAAACCTGTTTCTATTAACGAGGTGGAGGTTTTTGGTAAAACAATTACAAATCGATAATAGAATGCATCTAACGAATAAGGAAACATATAATAAATTAAAAACTATGTTGAGCAATAGATTAAAATTCACCCTGTTAATGCTGATTCTATTACTCGGAATGACATCATATGGTGAGGGTATAAAAAAGAGTTCACCCCAAACACCCCCTAACTACATCTTGCAGAAGACGACCACAAATGCGTTTAAAATTATTGCAAACGCTAAATCTGCCTCAATTTATGTCGATCCTTCAGATTGGAAAGGCGTTATTCGTGCAGCCAATGATCTGGGTGATGATGTGCGAAAAGTGTCGGGTGTAGCTTCAAAAGTAAACGAAAGCATCATCCCTGCAGCTGCATCCATTATTATAGGCACTATTGGTAAGAGCCGGATGATTGATAAACTGATAGCAGACAAAAAAATTGATGTCTCAGATATCAAAGGTCAGTGGGAATCTTTCCTTATTCAGACGGTGGATGGAAATCTGGTTGTTGCAGGAAGTGACAGGCGTGGGACCATTTATGGAATTTATGACATTTCTGAGAAAATAGGGGTTAGTCCCTGGTATTATTGGGCCGATGCACCCGTGAAAAAAAGTAATGAACTTTACGTTAAGGCAGGTCGATACATTCAGGACTCGCCAAAAGTAAAATATCGGGGGATTTTCATTAACGATGAATCTCCGTCATTTACAGGTTGGTGTAATACTAAGTTTGGTGGTGTCAATTCAAAAATGTATGCTACCATGTTTGAATTGTTATTGCGATTAAAAGCCAATTTCCTATGGCCGGCTATGTGGGGTAATGCTTTTAACGAAGATGATCCATTGAGCCCTGTAGTCGCTGACGAATATGGTATAGTGATGGGAACGTCTCATCACGAACCAATGATGCGTGCACAAAAGGAATATACTGTACGTAAAAAAAATATTGGCGACTGGGACTATGTAACAAACAAAGACAATATTGAGAAATTCTGGTTTGATGGACTTAGCCGTAATAAGAATTACGATAATGTGATTACGATGGGCATGCGTGGCGATGGTGATGTAGCTATGGGTAAAGGAGATGACCAGGAAAACATCAAGACATTGCAGAATGTTGTAAAAGGACAACGAGATATTATCCAGAAGATATATAACGACGATCCGGCTAACCATCCTCAATTATGGGCTATCTTCACTGAGGTTCAGCGTTATTATGACGCAGGATTAACTGTGCCCAGTGATATTATACTTTTATTCTGCGATAATAACTGGGGTTACATCCGCCGCATTTATCCTCCAAAGGGAAAAAACAGAATAGGTGGAGGCGGTATATACTACCATATAGATATGAACGGTGGACCCTGGAATGACCGTTGGGTGAATACCACTACCATTCCAAAGTTGCGTGAACAATTTAATCTTGCCTATCAGTCTGGCATTGATAAGCTTTGGGTTATTAACGTAGGAGACCTTAAACCAAAGGAAATCCCAATCGACTTCATCATGCGCTATGCCTGGAATCCTGAAGCTGTTCCGGCAAATAAGACCATGGATTACAGTATTAATTGGGCAAAACAAACTTTTGGAAGCGAACATGCATTGGAGATTGCTGATATCGTGTCCAAATACCCTAAATACAATCTTTGGAGAAAACCAGAAGCGCAGGTTCCCAATATTTTCAGCATTGTCAATCACAACGAAGGTGACCGTGTAATCAAACTTTGGCGGGATGTGGCAGATAAAGCAGAAGCACTGAAAACTAAAATGGCTCCTGATGCACAAGATGCCTATTATCAATTGGTACTTTATCCTGCCAAAGCTTCTGCCGGAGTTGCAGAGATGTACATTGCGGCTGACAAGAATAACCTTTACGCCAAACAAGGTCGCGTAAGTGCTAATGATTACGCTCAACGTGTACGCGATTTGTTTGAATTAGATAAAAAATTGAGCGATTATTACAACGGTCCAATGGCAGGGGGCAAATGGAAAAATATGATGTCAGATATTCATATTGGTTACAAAATCTGGTCTATGCCTCGTGCAAACACGATGCCTGCTGTAGTAGATGTCACGCCACTTCCAAATCCCACTATGGGTGTTGCTGTCGAAGGTAGCGTACAAGCCTGGCCGGGTTCAGTAGAAAAAGCCGCATTACCCGTATTCGATGGCATGAACAAACAACCTTATTATATCGATGTATTTAATCGTGGAACAGGATCATTTAGTTTCGATGTCCTGGCTAACAAGCCATGGATCAAACTCAGCATGAGTAAAGGTACCGTTGAGAAAGAAAGTCGGATCATAGTAGACATCGACTGGAAAGCAGTGCCTAATGGCAAAGCCGATGGGGTGATTGATATTAAGCAGGGTGAAAATCTGGTTCAGGTTCAGGTCAATGCTGTTAAGGCAGCTACTCCTGCTTCAAAAGAGCCTTATTTTGGAAGTTTAACCGGAGAGTTTTCTATTCCATCTAATAAATTCAATGCAAATGTTCCGGGTCAGAAATCAAAATGGATTCTATTACCTGATTTAGGTCGTGATGAAGCTTGTATGGGTATTTACCCGGTTACGGCTCCAAGTGAGACTCCCCAATCGGCTCCCAGACTTGAATATAAATTGTATTTCAATGAAAAAGGAATAGCAACTTTCTGCATAGGAATTTTGCCTACCCAGGATGTTTATCCCGAACGTGGTTTGCGTATTGCTGTGTCTATTGACAACGGCCCACCGCAAATATTGGATGCCCGCAAAGGTCTGGTTGATGAATTTACAGAGTACACCCCTAAAAATATAGCGAATTCCAAAGTGTTGAAGCCACTTCCACCACTCAATAAGGATATTGCCCTGATTGGCACTGGTAAGCTGCGGCGTAATGAAGTTTTCGACGACATGCGGTGGCTGGATGTCAGGTTGGATGTTAATGCACCGGGACTTCATACGCTGAAAGTGTTCATGATTGATCCTGAAGTAGTGCTTGAGAAAATTGTTGTCAATCCTGACAATAATCATCCCAGTTATTTCGGAGCTCCTTCTATTCAGCATAATGTCAGGTAAGTTAAATGCATTTAATTTAATATAATAATGAAAAATAAACTTATTCTGCTCCTAATTGCCATTATCTTTCTCGGGTGTGGTGTCATTGAAGCACAAAATAATAAATCGGTTCAACCAGAAGTTTCGAAGAAAAAAGTTAACACCCCATTTACCAATCCTATTATGTGGGCCGATATGCCCGATTTGTCGATAATTAGAACCGGCAGTGATTATTATCTGATAAGTACTACCATGCATCTGATGCCGGGTGCACCTGTTATGCATTCTAAAGATTTGGTGCATTGGGAGATGGTCAGTTATGTATTTGATAAATTGACAGATACGCCCAACTATGACTTAACTGGTGGTACCGTATATGGGCGTGGTCAATGGGCCTCCTCAATCCGTTTTAACAACGGGAAGTATTATGTGCTTTTCTCTCCCAATGATAAACCGTTTAGGGCATATATCTATACAACCACTAATCCTTCAAAAGACAAATGGCAATTGGTTTCCAGAATGCAGCACTTCCACGATGCCTCTCTATTCTTTGATGACGATGGTAGGGTTTACGTCTTTTCAGGGACTGGTGCACTCCGCGAATTGAAAAGCGATCTTTCTGATGTAAAACCTGATGGTGTTGATATGAAGATCTTTGAACGTGATAGTGAGGAAAACGGATTACTCGAAGGAAGCCAGGCGATCAAACATGATGGCAAGTATTACCTGCTTATGATTTCTTCTCCCAGAACCGGACGCAGAGAAGTTTGTTATCGTGCCGATAAAATTACTGGACCTTACGAAAAGAAAGTGATCTTGAAAGACAATTTTGCAGGTTTCGGCTTGGTAGGACAGGGCTGTATCACGGATGATGCAAATGGTAATTGGTACGGATTGATGTTTCAGGACCGTGGTGGTGTAGGTCGTGTACCACTATTGATGCCTTGCCGTTGGGTCGATGGATGGCCTATGCTGGGTGATGAAAACGGACATATCCCATTGACCGGTGAAGTGCCTTTGAAGACTTTTGATTCGGGCAAAAAGATTGTTGCAAGCGATGATTTTTCCGGAAAACAACTAGCAATAGATTGGCAATGGAATCATAATCCTAACAACGATGCATGGTCTTTGACACAACGAAAAGGTTTTCTTAGACTAAAAACAAATCGGGTTGTCGGTAATTTGTACGCTGCACCAAATACAATTACACAGCGTATGGAAGGTCCAAAATGCAGCGGAGAGATTTCAATGGATATTTCCAAAATGAAGGATGGCGATGTTGCCGGTTTTAGTGCATTTAATGGGAGTTCAGGTCTTTTATCGGTAATAATGGATGGGGATAAGAAATTCCTTACGATGTCGACTAATGTGGTTGATTTAGATAATCCTGCAGGTAAAGTAATCAAAGGGGTGCAAATGGAAGAAAAAGCGCGCGTTGAATTGTCAAAGAATGTTATTTATCTACGTATTGATGCCGATTTTAACAAAGGTAAAGATCTGGCGACTTTTTATTACAGTTTAGATAATAAGAACTGGACTCCTTTTGGTCCTGAATTTAAAATGAAATTTGATTACCAAAAACTTTTTATGGGAACCAAGTTCGCCATTTTTAATTATGCAACAAAGGGACTCGGTGGGTATGTTGATGTGGACTTTTTTAAATACCAACAAATTCAATAAAATAATCTTAAGCGATTGAGTTGTCTTATAATTTCAAGTTAAGAAATTGAAAAGAAACACCTGTTTTGAGAATCGAATTAAGAGTATCATTTTATCTGCTCTCATGTTTATCTTTGTTTGTGTTATTCATTTTGATGTAAATGCCCAGACCAAAACACCATTGAGGCGGCCTATCTCACCTCAACAACCGATGTGGTTGATTCATATTGATACCTGAAATCTGGCAGACCCTCAGAAGATTATAGATATGGTTCCGGTTGACATTCGTCCGTATGTAGTTTTCAATATTTCACTATCCTTCAATTTCGAATGACCTTCTTTTTGACAACGTCATCATTGAAAGTAATGAAAATAAAAGATAGAGTTTGAAAAGCTGAGGAAGATGATACCAATGAATGTCAGCTTCCCCAGGTATCACGGTCTAAACTTCTATAATTGATCGCTTCGGCCAGATGTTCTGTCCTGATGTCCGGACAGTCATCCAGGTCTGCGATGGTGCGGGAGACTTTGAGGATCTTGTCAAAAGCTCTGGCTGAAAGATTGAGTTTTTCCATGGCTGTTTTTACTAGTAGTAACCCGGTTTCGTTTAGGATACATATGTTTCGGACCTGCTTACTGGTCATCTGTGCATTACAATAAACTCCTTTTGCATTCTTGAACCGCTCTTCCTGAATCTGACGGGCAGAGATTACACGCTTCCTGACCGATTCACTTTGTTCTCCCAGTCTTTTATCCGTTAGTTCCCGGAATGGAACAGGAACGACTTCGACATGCAGGTCAATCCTATCAAGCAACGGACCCGATATTTTGTTCAGATACTTCTGCACAGCTCCGGGCATACAAACACAAGAAACTTCAGGATGGTTGTAATAACCACAGGGGCATAGTTTCATTGCCCATCTGTCATATCGTATTGAAAGCATTAAAACCAGAAAGAAAGCCATATCCCAAAGAATTAAAAACCTACGGAGATCATTTAAGAAAGAAAAGACTTGATCTGAATCTAAGCCAACCCCAAGTTGCAAAAATAATCTGTGTCACAACTGACACGATTACTAATTGGGAGCTTAACAGAGTTACTCCAACCATATCCCAAATCCCAAAAATCATTTCATTCCTTAAATATACACCTATTTTAAATGAGAATGAAATAAAGAATTACAGAATCCAAAAAGGAATATCTCAATTAGAACTGGCGAAAATCCTTCAAATTGATCCTACGACACTTTCAAGGATTGAAAGAGCAAAAGGAAGTAGAATTAATAATAAAATAAAAGTGAGACTAAATGAATTATTAAATTCACCTATTGACCTTGTTGAACCTTTTTGTTCGCTATTTAACTCATAATGTTCAAGTTTTTACTTAATTTTGAACGTGATTAAAAACATTTCGAAAATTCAATATAATTTACTGATATTTAATCACTAGAATATTTTAATTTAAAAGTCAAAAATGGAAAAGTACTATTAACTTTCCGCAATATTATAGTTGTATGCAAGTGTAAAAATTCCGCTCTGACAGCATACCGGTGGAAAATTTGAATATTAGAAAGCGGAATTTAGCTCGTGGACAGGTTGTTGCGGAATTGGAGAAATTTATTTTGTTTTTTTTCTTTCCCCCCGCAAAAAAAAGAAAAAAGGAACCCAGCCCACATTGCAGCACATTTCCAAGCCCCCACGAGCCAACGCACGAAACCAAAGGCTTGTAAAAGAGCTGCAATTTTTGCCAACGCACACCATGCTAATTTGTTACTTTTGAAAATATTATACTTTGAAAATGGATTTTAAACCAAGCATAAGCGAAAAATTCTTAGACCTCTTTTACCAAGAGATTGAATGTGATGTGTCTGGTACTAATTCAAAACTAAATCTGCATATTCTTAAAATCGAGAATAACCAGTTCTGTTATGAAGAACTAATTGAGAAATTGGGTGAGAATATGATTCCTTTTGCCTTATCTCGTAAAGAAATAAGGGACTTTGAAAAAGATGAACGTTGGTTTGGTCTTGTAAAGAAAGCTTCAAGAAAATTTAGAGATTATAGCGTAAATGACGGTGAAGCAGGTGAATTGCTTCTGTTTTGTTTTCTTGAGTCGCACCTGAAAGCACCTAAAATATTGACAAAATTAGAAATCAAACTTTCATCAAACGACTATGCTAAAGGTTCAGACGGTATTCACTTACTTGAATTGTCTCCTAAAAATTACCAACTGATTTTTGGGGAATCTAAACTCGAACAAAGTTTAACAGTATCTATTTCCCATGCTTTTAAATCAATCCACGATTTTTTGACAAGGAAAAAGAACAATATCTATGATGAGATTGGGTTAATCAATTCGCAATTGTGTAAAGAGGCTTTTGATGAAGATTTATACCAATTCTTGAAATCGGTTATCATGCCAAAGGCAAGCGATACGGACCCCATCATTAAAAACAACGCTTTTGCAATATTCGCTGGATTTGAGATTGACCCAACTGAAGAAGAAAAGCGATTGAGTAACGATAAATTTCTGGCTTTAATCAAATTACAAATCAAAGCCGAAGTTGAAAGCAAAATGAGTCATATTAAAAAGAAGATTGAGGAATATAAGCTATTCAGTTACACCTTTTATGTTTATGTGTTCCCGTTTATGAAACTGGATGAAACACGAAAAGAAATTATCAAGAAAATAACACGAGCAGAATAATGATAGAACGGTTAGCCAATGATGTTTTGCAGGATGAATACTTTATTAATCTCAATAATAAAGCAGCTAAACTATTGGCTAATAATTTGTTTTCCGAGAATGGCAAAAACCATAGGCTAACCGAAAAGGAGTTATGCGACACCTTGCGATTTGCAGATATACTTTCAAATTCTAAAAATCCTAAGGCAAGAAATAAAGCCTATCAACTTATTACTTTACTGAACGAAGATTATAAAACAAACCCTTACTTTCAGACCTTTTCTCATTCGGTATTAGCGAAATTGGGCAACTTTCCCGGAATTGAATTCTTGAAAAATGAAAAAAACTCTTCTGAATTGCCATTTGATAGAGAATTAGAAAAGAAAGTAAAGGAATTTATTCAAGCTGTTCCCGATACCGAAGATTTAGTTTTTACCGATTCTCAATTTGAGCTTTACAAGAAGATAACCGGTTCAAAGCATTTTAGTTTTTCAGGTCCTACATCAATGGGCAAATCGTTTATCATTAAGTCATTCATAAGAAAAATTGTTGGCAATAAACCACCTGAAAATATTGTAATCATGGTTCCGACTAGGGCATTGATTAATCAGTTTTCTATTGACCTGAACAAGGAATTGAAAGATGTATTGGAACATTACAATTACACCGTAATAACTAACTCAAACGTTTCTGAACTGCCAGCTACAGAACAACATTACATTTTTGTGCTAACACCTGAGCGACTTTTGAGCTATTTATCGCAAAAGAAAAATCCATCTATTGCCTACTTGTTTGTAGATGAAGCCCACAAACTTGCAGCAGAAAAGGACACTCGGGCGATAACAGCTTATTCAGCCATTTCAAAAGCATTAAGAAGAAATCCTAATCTGAATTTATACTTTTCTTCCCCCAATGTTTCAAATCCTGAAGTTTTTCTAAAGTTGTTCAATAAGGACGAGAAGATGTATTTCAGAACAATAGAAACACCCGTTTCTCAAAATTTGTTTTTTGTTGATTTGGTTGAGAAAAAGGTTACACACTATTTGGACAACGGAAACTATGAATTTGAGCCAAAAAATGTAACAAAGGCACATTCTGTATATGATATTCTTTCTTCGATTGGAGTCAGTGAAAGCAATATTGTTTATTGCAGTTCAAGATTTGATGCGGTTGACAAAGCAGCCAAGCTATTCGAGCTAAATCGGAACAACCAGGTAGAAGTTACAAGAAATGTAAAGAGGGTAATAAAACAAATCAGAGCATATATTCACAAGGATTATTATTTGGGAGAATTTCTGAATAAAGGGATTGGATATCACTTTGGTAATCTTCCGCAGATTATAAGAAACAAAGTTGAAGGGCTTTTTAAGGAGAGAGAAATCAACTATGTGTTTTGCACTTCAACACTTTTGGAAGGAGTGAATTTACCCGCCAAGAACGTTTTCATTCTTAATAACAAAAATGGTAGAAATCCTTTTCAACCCATAGATTTTTGGAATCTTGCTGGACGAGCAGGACGACTTAAACATGAATTGTCAGGAAATATTATTTGTCTGAAAGAAACCGATAAAGAATGGAAAAAACATGAAACCCTATTAGAAGATAACGCAGAAATTAAACTTAATCCATCTGTTGAAAACTACATTGATAAAAAGCTTAAGAAGATAGAGGAAATTCTAAATGAAAAACCAGATATAAAGAGTGAAACTGAAACAATGAAAGAGATATTGGAATACATTGCCAATATCATAAGCATTGACACACTTGAAATTCAGCGAACCAATTACAGCAGTGAGATAATAAAAAAACTGATTGCAGATAACAAAGAAGCAATTATTGAATTAGCAAAAAAGAAAAACGGAAAGGTTGAAGTTCCTTCAAGTGTATTAAACACAAATAATTCCATCAAACTAAAAATTCAGAATGAAGTTTTTATTGCTTTAAAGAAGCAATCGAAAAATCCAGCAATCATCAAACTGCCCAGTCGGATTACTTATGAAATCTGTCAAGAATGGCTTCACAAATTCTATAGAATGTTTCATTGGGCAACAGAGGAAAAGCGGTTTAAATCTGAAAATCAACTTGACTATTATTCTGTTCTAATGAATCAATGGATAAACGGGGTTCCATTAAGTCAGATTATTAATGAATCAATAGCCTATTACAACCGCAAAGGAAGCACCTTAATGGTAGGTTATAAGGATGGGAAACAAACCTATGAGGTGTTTGACAATAGTAAGCATCATATTAATGTCCTGATTGGTAACATCATTGATGATATTGAAAGTGTTTTACGATTCCTTTTTGAAAAATACTTCAATAACTATTACACTATGCTTGTTGAGATACTAGGAGAAGAAAATGCAGGCGTCAACTGGGCTACATTTTTAGAGTATGGAACACAAAACACAATCGTAATCACCTTGCAGAACTACGGCCTATCAAGGCACTCGGCAGACTATATATTTAAGAAGTTCAAAGACTGTTTGAAAATTGAAGGAGATAAACTAATCGAAATCAATATTAAGAAGCTCAAAAGCAGACTTAGTAAAGAAGAAATAGAATATGATGAAATCAGTTCAATATTGTTCTAGCAAAGAAAGCCAACCCTCGGTCGTAAGCACATTTGCAAGCCCACACGAGCCAACGCTAAATCCAAAGGCATGCAAAAGAGCTTCCGCCTTTTCCGCCCAAGCTGCTTTTCGGCTTGACAGGAAATCGCCCGCAATCCGCCCCTGCATGTAGCTTCCTACGTTATGGACAAGGTTAAAAAACATAGGACGTTCTGTGAAAACCAACTTATTGACCACATTTTGTAATAAAAAAAAAGACAAAAAATAAAAAAGTGGAGCTCAGAACCCACTGGAAAAAAAACGGGGCGTTTCCGAAAAGCCTGAGAGTAGGAAATAAATATTAAATGTTATGAAAATACTAACTTTAAATTGTTTGGCTATTATGATTTTATTTAGCTCTTCATATGGCCAAACTTCTAAATCTTCAAATTCAGATGCTAAAAATGAGCCTTTTATTGCTTTTAGATCTGACACGAAACATACCTTTGACAAAATCGATTTAAAAACATTTATTGGAAATTGGAAATCATTGGATGGAATTAATGCATTGAAAATCTATCAAAATGGACTAGATTTTTTACTTAGTGGTGATTATTTCCCCGGTGTTTTAAAATATGGAGACAAAGCAACATTGTCTTTTAGTGGAAGATTAGAGTATGTGCATAGTGACGGTAAGCTTGTACAGATTAATTCTTCCCAAAAGGGTGTAACTGTAGGATATGGAGTAACAATAACAATAATGTATGAAAACTCAGAAACTCATGGAGGGGGTGGGGGTGGCATTGCTATTTCTTATTCCAGTGAAAAGGATCACCTTATTATTGGAACTCCTCCATATAATGTATTTGAAAATGGACATTGGGTGGGACATGGTTCAACAATAGCCAATAGTGGTATTTATGGTAAAGAATTTAAACGGGTAAATAGAAAAATTGGCGAAATTATATCGACTGAACCCCAATCAAATTTTTCTGAATATAATAATATATGTGGTAGTTATAGTGACTCTGAATACAAATTGATCTTATACCCTAATCGGAGTTGGAAATCAGGAGGAATATTAAGTGAGAAAGAATTAATACGAATCCAAAATATGCTAAAAGAAGGGAAGGCAGAAGGGAAAGAACTTACTTCAAGTGAAAAGACCGAATTGGTAGAAGCTATAAAAAACAAAAGCGATCTTGTAAGTGGACGTGGATTATTTGAAATAAAGGAAGTATTACGATTAGGAAAAGTATTAAATATGTGTGCAGACGGTAAATATTTAAAAGCAGGAGAAAAATGGGATCAAAGAAAAGATTGCATAGCTGAATTCGGTATTAATGAAGCAAAAAAACAATTCATAATGTTTGAGGGCAGATTGTTTATAAAACAATAATTATAATCGGAATAAGGGGTTCAGTATGTACCGGAATAATCATTGAAAATGACAGAAGTAGCAGAATAATATGACTGAAAAAGAGTAATCGTGATAACACATCAATTTACACGCACGTATCAGAAAAAAGCTTACAAAAAATGAAATCACCTTTCGATGAATTGTAAAATGTAAGCATTATCTTTACAAAGATAAATCTGACATCTGTCAGGCCTAGTCTGCCAAATTGCATAGAGTAGGCCTGATTTTATCCGGCGTATATACGAGTTAGCAGCAACCAATAAAAAATCGCAATTCACAACATAACCATTTAAAATAGAGACTATGGCTTTTAATCCTAAACAAGAATATTTAATCACTGAGGATAAAATTCACCTTAAAGACTTTTTTGAATACAGAGAGGATTATATAACAAGACCACCCTATCAAAGAAAGAGCGTTTGGGCTGTTAAGAAACAACAGAGTTTATTTGATAGTTTGTTTCGGCGATTTTATGTTCCTCGACTTGTTGTAAGGGAGGTTCGTTTATCCGATGAGAGAACTGTGAGAGAAATTATTGACGGACAGCAACGAATAACAGCAGTTCAAGAGTTTTTTGATAATAAATTCAAATTACCTGCTTCATTAAAGGACATTCATCCAGATCTTGCAAATAAATATTTCAGCGATTTATCTACTGACTTGAGAAAGTTCATTGACAAAGAACTTATTATTAATGCAGATATCGTTAAGAATATTGACGACCCTAAAAACCCAGAGCATCAAAAAGTTGCAACAGAAATATTTTGGCGTTTACAGCAAGGCGAACAACTAAACTTTATGGAAATTGCTCACGCCAAATTGTCAAGCTTGTCGAGAAATTTTATTGTAAAATATAGTGATGACGAAACTTTCGATTATGAAACATATATTCCTATTGATGAAAATCCTAACAAGCACAAGTTTTTCCAAATTATTGAACGGTCAAATAATCGGATGGAGCATTTAACCTTAATGACAAGGTTTTTAATTATTGAAGAAGCGAAAGGTTATGTAGAATTAAAGGACACAGCTGTGACTGATTTCATTGAAAGATTTGATGACAATTCTGGAATTGGAAATAACTCATTTGAGAACAATGAAATTGCAAAGAGTTGTATCCGTAATCTAAACTTGTTCTATGAAATTTTCAAGAACGACCCCATGTTTGACGAGGAGAATGGAATTAAGGAACTTTCGAGAGAATATCTGATCATTTCATTTTATTTGCTCATTCGGCATTTAAAGAAACATTATATAATTGGAGATGGAGAGAAAAATCTTGTTAATAAATTTTTCTTTGCCTTTTATCAAAGGTGGAAGAAGGGAGAACAAGATGATTTGGACATAAATATTTTTAGTAATAACAGACAACAAAGCCAGAATAATTTACAAGAACGTGATATTATACTTCGACAACTTTTCTTTGAATACTTAAAGGTTCAAGATGTTTGGCTTACAACCATTGACAGTAAAAGACTTTTCAATGAAGCTGAAAAAATATTTATTTACAGACGAGATAAAGGCCTATGTCAACAGTGTTTAATAGATGGAAAACCAGAAAACGAAGCGCAAGTAAGCTGGACACATTATCAAGCAGACCACATTTTTCCACATTCTAAAGGTGGTGTGACAAGTATAGAAAACGGTCAAGTTTTGTGTTCGTATCATAATATACATAAAAGTGCGACAGTACCATCTTGATAGGAACAAATTGGCAGCTGCTAACAGCAAAATACCCGCAAGTCGGGTTTCGGTGCTTCGTTGACAGGAAAGTAATAATTTGAAAAGCAATACTTCGTAGGAAGTTCATCGGTTAAATCCCGCCCTGCGTGTATTTGCGAGACGTTAGTGCCAATAACACGAATTGATGACGTACATTCAAAAAAACATGAAACTTTAAACTACTAAAACTTAATAATTATGGGAATCAAACCTGGACCAAAGAGAACCGCTATTTCAACTGGAAAACCAGATAAGCGTCAACGAGATAATAAAGAAACACCTAAAAATGATCCTTCATTAAAACCGCACAAACATAAAAAGGGAGACTAAT